>Ga0190293_1000330_pt1 | contig 16663 bp, 16 predicted proteins | sample 48693001_MG_FD_161671 | JGI IMG/M metagenome (GOLD analysis project Ga0190293, IMG submission 161671) | Hydrothermal vent microbial mat bacterial communities from Southern Trench, Guaymas Basin, Mexico - 4869-30-0-1_MG | ecosystem: Environmental > Aquatic > Marine > Hydrothermal vents >...
GTCACACTGGATATCCTGGTGGTCAAAGAAGTTTAACTGCTACAGAATTGTTTGGAAAAGATCCAGCAAGATTAGTAGAAAAATCAGTAAAAGGAATGTTGCCTAAAAACAAATTAGGAGCACAATTATTCCGTAATTTAAATGTTGTTGTTGGTTCAGCTCACACTCATGAAGCTCAAAAACCAAGAACAATTAACTTAAACGAATTCAAATAAATGGAAGTGATTCACAAAATTGGCCGTAGAAAAACGGCTGTTGCTCGTATTTATGTTGCAAAAGGAAAAGGCAATATTACAGTGAATAAAAAAGACATGACTACTTACTTTCCTACTGCTACATTGCAGTACAAAGTAAATCAACCTTTAGTTATGACTAACAATGATGGCAACTTTGATATTACAGTTAATGTTTTTGGAGGTGGTATTACAGGTCAAGCAGAAGCTATTCGTTTAGCAATATCTCGTGCAATGTGCGAATTAGATGCTGAGAATAGATTAATACTTAAACCAGAAGGATTATTAACAAGAGATCCCAGAATGGTTGAGCGTAAAAAATTCGGACAGAAAAAAGCGCGTAAAAAATTCCAATTCTCTAAACGTTAATCTCGAATTTTTTTCAACATCTATTTATCAGATATTGAAATTATATTCAAACAAATTCCGAAACAAGTTCGGACTAAAAAATTAAACCAGTTATTGTTGTCCATGACTTTCGAGTCAGGATTTAGTTAAGCATCTAAATGGTTAAGGCCTTAATAAAAAGCCACTTAATCATTGCTAATACAACAGAACGTAAACTATTACAAAAATGGCAATAGAAGTAAAAGATTTATTAGAAGCAGGTGTACACTTCGGTCACCTTACACGTAAATGGGATCCTAACATGGCTCCTTACGTATATATGGAACGTAACGGTATCCATATTATTAACCTTTACAAAACAGCAGCAAAAATAGAAGAAGCAGGAGAAGCATTAAGCAAAATTGCTAATTCAGGTCGTAAGATTTTATTTGTTGCTACAAAAAAACAAGCTAAAGATATTGTAGCTGAAAAAGCTGGAAATATTAACATGCCTTATATTACAGAAAGATGGCCTGGAGGAATGCTTACAAACTTTGTAACTATCAGAAAAGCCGTTAAAAAAATGAGCCATATTGATAGAATGAAGAAAGATGGAACATTCTTGACTCTTTCTAAAAAAGAGCGTTTACAAGTAGATCGTTTAAGAGCTAAATTAGAGAAAAATTTAGGTTCTATTAGTGATATGACTCGTTTACCTGGAGCTCTATTTGTAGTAGATATTAAACGTGAACATATTGCGATTAAAGAAGCGCAAAAATTAAACATTCCAATTTTTGCAATGGTAGATACTAATTCTGACCCACGTCAAGTAGATTATGTTATTCCTTCAAATGATGATGCTTCTAAATCAATAGATAAAATTTTAACTCACGTCACTACAGCTATTGCTAGTGGTTTAGCAGAACGTAAAGCTGAAAAAGATGCTCCAAAAGCTGAAAAGAAAGCTCCTGCTCCAGTTGAAGCACCAGAAGTGAAAGCTACGGTTAAAGAAGAAGAAGAATAAAAACATTAATACAACAGTAAGTAAGTCGTTTAGTTTTTTCTTTATTGAAAATTTATTGAACGACTTTTTAAATTTTAAAATTATATGGAAGCTATGGTAAAAATAACAGCAGCAGAAGTAAACAAATTAAGACAAGCTACAGGAGCTGGTATGATGGATTGTAAAAACGCTTTAGTTGAAGCTGAAGGAAATTTTGACAAAGCCATTGAAGTGCTACGTAAAAAAGGTCAAAAAGTTGCTGCAAAAAGAGCAGATCGTGAATCTAGTGAAGGTGCAGCGGTTTCTAAAATAAATGCTGACAATACAGTTGGTGTTTCTATAGTATTAAGCTGCGAAACTGACTTTGTTGGAAAGAATGAAAAATTCATTGCTTTAGCAAACGAATTTGCAGATTTAGCATTAAATTATTCTAATAATGAAGAGTTTTTAGCTGCTGATTTTAACGGAATGACTGTTGCTAATAAGTTAATTGAGCAAACAGGCGTTATTGGAGAAAAATTAGAAATTAAAGCATTTGCAAGATTAGAAGCATCATATGTTGGTACTTATGTGCACATAAATAAAATAGCTGCCTTAGTAGGTTTATCTTCTAAAGTTGATAATGTAGAGGTTTTAGTTAAAGATGTTGCTATGCAAGTTGCATCTATGGGAGCAACAACTTTATCTTATAAAGATTTTGATCCTGCTTTTATAGAATCTGAAACTGAAGCTAGAATTGCAGTGATAGAAAAAGATAATATTGAACTTGGGCGTTTAGGTAAAACACTGAAAAATGTTCCTCAATACATTTCTATGGCTCAGTTAACAAGTGACATTTTAGCTAAAGCTGAAGAAGATGCTAAAGCTGAACTTAAAGCTGAAGGAAAGCCAGAACAAATCTGGGACAGAATTCTTCCTGGTAAAATGGAAAGATTCATTTCAGATAATACAACTTTAGATCAAGAACAATGTTTGCTAGATCAAAACTTTATTAAAGATGAAAAACTTAATGTTGCTCAATATGTAGAATCATATGGTGATGTTTCAATAACAGAATTTAAACGTATTTCTTTAGGATAAAACACTTATAAATATAATACTAAAAAAAGCTTCGAAATTAATCGAAGCTTTTTTTATATATAAATCTGAAGTATAGACTAAAGGCGAAAATTATCTTTCTCATTTTCATATGAATTTTATAAATTCAATAATAAAAAATTATGTAGCTTTGTTAAACTTTCAAATTCACTATGAAATACAAAAGAATACTCCTTAAATTATCTGGCGAATCCTTAATGGGGAACCGCCAATATGGTATTGATCCCATTCGCTTGGCAGAATATGCTCAAGACATTAAAAGTGTTACTGATAAAGGTGTACAAGTTGCTATTGTTATAGGTGGAGGCAATATTTTTAGAGGTGTTGCTGGCGCTAGTAATGGTATGGATCGTGTACAAGGCGATCATATGGGAATGTTAGCTACTGTAATTAATGGTTTAGCATTACAAAGCGCATTAGAAGATGCTGGTATACCTACCAGATTACAATCAGCTATTAAAATAAATGAAGTCGCTGAACCTTTTATTCGTAGAAAAGCAATGCGCCATTTAGAAAAAGGTCGTGTCGTTATTTTTGGAGGAGGAACAGGAAATCCTTATTTTACTACAGATTCTGCTGCGGTACTTAGAGCCATTGAGATTGAGGCTGATGTGATTTTAAAAGGGACGCGAGTAAATGGTATTTATAACGTAGATCCTGAAAAAGACGCAACAGCGACCAAATTTGATCACATTACCTTTGATGATGTATTACGTAAAGGCTTAAAAGTTATGGATACCACTGCTTTTACACTAAGTCAAGAAAACAAACTGCCTATTATAGTATTCGATATGAATACAAAAGGCAACTTAATAAAAGTCGTTTCTGGTGAAAATATTGGAACTGAAGTTAGACTATAAATTCTGACTTACTTTTTGAAACACCAACTTTATAATTAAAAAATATTAGCAATGGGAGAAGACATTCAATTTATCATAGACACAACTAAAGAAGCAATGGAAAATGCGATTAAGCATTTAGAAAAACAATTATCAAATATTAGAGCAGGCAAAGCAACTCCTTCTATGCTTGGTAGTGTTATGGTAGATTATTATGGGTCCCAAACTCCTTTAAGTCAAGTAGCAAATGTTAATACACCTGATGGTAGAACAATTACTGTTCAACCATGGGAAAAAACAATGCTACAAGAAATTGAACGTGGAATTATGCTAGCAAATCTTGGGTTTAACCCAATGAATAATGGAGAATCTATTATTATTAATGTGCCTGCATTAACAGAAGAACGAAGAATTAATCTAGTAAAACAAGTTAAAGCTGAAGCTGAAGACGCAAAAGTTGGTGTTCGTAATGCACGTAAAGAAGCTAATAATGAAATTAAAAACCTAGATGATGCTTCTGAAGATGCTCAAAAAAATGCAGAATTAGATATTCAAACACTAACAGATAGTTATGTGAAAAAAATTGATGACACTACATCGATTAAAGAAAAAGAGATTATGACAATTTAAATATATAAGAAGTCCTAACAACTTCTTTTGACATACTCTTATAATTATTCCGAATGTATAAATATTGCTTTACTTTACTACTATTCTTGTTTTTCTTCATAAGTAAAGCTCAAACACCTGTTTCGACAAAAGAAAGAGTAAAAACTGAAAAAGATACTATTAAAAAAAAGGAATTCATAAATCAAATTGGAAATGGCTATTTCCCCTTAAAATACTTTAATATAGATTTAAGATATCTTGTTAAATTTAATCAATATGAAGGCTTTAGAACTGGTTTAGGAGGCATTACAAACAAAACATTTTCTAAAAAATTAAGATTAAATACATACGTTGTTTATGGTTTTAGAGATAACACGTTTAAATACAGTTTTGGTGCTGGTTATAAAATAGCACAAAAAACAAATACTTGGGTTAATGCCTCATATACAGATGATTTGCAAGAAACAGGAAGCACACAATTTCTAACAGACAAGCGTACTTTTCAATTTTTTGAACCTCGTTTATTAAATATTGAATTGTTTTATAAGCATATCACAAAGACTATTTCTTTAGAACATGAAATTACTCCTAAATTAATTTCAGAAATAGAGTTTGCACATAGTGATATAGATCCAACTTTTAATTATGAGTTTGTAATTAATAATAAAGCATACCATACCTTTCATATAAGTACAGCAAAAATAGCATTACGATGGAGTCCTTCCGATATCTATGAAACATTAGTTGATAATGTGAGACTCATTAAAAATGCATATCCTAAATTCACTTTACAATACACTAAAAGTTTTAGTGATATTTTTAATAGTGATTTTAATTTTTCTAAAATAGATGTTAAAGCGATTCATAAAATAGATTATAGAAATAATGCCTCTACACAATTATTATTAACTTCTGGTGTTGCAATTGGAGAAACACCACTTACACACTTGTATCATGCCTATCCAAATAATAACACTAAAGAAACAATAATGCAACGTTTCTCAGTTGCAGGTATTAATAGTTTTGAGACGATGTTTTTTAATGAGTTCTTTTCAGATAAGTTTGTTATACTTCAATTTAAACAAGCCCTCAGTCCATTTAAAATTTCTAAAAAATTTAAACCCCAACTTGTTTTAATCTCAAGATTTGCACTTGGTGATATGAATCATATTGAGCGCCATCAAAGTTTAAGTTTTAGTACTTTAGATAAAGGGTATACAGAATCTGGCTTCGAAATCAACAAGTTACTCTTTGGCTTTGGATTAAGTTTCGCATATAGATATGGTGCTTATCACCTCCCTGAAATTGAAGACAATATCGCTTTTAAGTTTACATTTAATATTACATTATAGATTAATTTCCTCATCTAATACATTGGTTTTTCCTACCTTTGTCGCTGCTTTAATCACTTTATGCTTAAACTATTTACAACTGGGTTTTGGGACGTAATTGCGAGACTTATTTTACGTAATAAAATTGCCATTCTTATTTGTGTTTTAATCGTAACTCTATTGTTAGGGTCGCAATGGAAACACATGCGTTTTACTTATACTGAAGCTAATTTATTACCAGATGATCATGAAGTGAATTTAGTGTATAATGATTTCTTAAGCATCTTTGGTGAAGAAGGAAACTTAATTGTTCTTGGTGTTAAAGATTCAACTTTATTTACTGTCGAAAAATTAAATGCTTGGAATTCTCTTTCAGAAACATTTAAAAGTTTTGCTGTTATAGAAACTGTTGTTTCAATAAAAGATTTACAAAAACTTATAAAGGATGACGCCAATGAAAGGTTTATTCTTCAACCCTTTATAAAAGATTCTTTATCATCTTTAAAACAAATTGAAGCACTTCAAGATGAATTATTTATAAAGTATCCTTTTTATGATAACTTCTTATATAATAAAAAAACAAAAACAATTCGAACAGCCATTTATCTAAAAAAAAATATTGTAAACACAGCTATTCGAAAAGACTTTGTTTTTAATGATTTAATGCCACTTATTAAAACCTTTGAAGACCAAACTGGTTTAGATGTAAGAATCTCTGGGATGCCGTACATCCGGACTCTAAATGCTCAAAACATTGTTGATGAAATTGGGTTGTTTATTGCATTAGCATTAGGTGTCACATCTCTTATTTTCTTTTTCTTTTTCAGATCTTTTAGAGCTACTATTATTTCTCTTTTTGTTGTTTGTATAGGTGTAATGTGGACTTTTGGTATTTTAGGGTTACTAAAATATGAAATCACGGTTCTTACTGCATTAATTCCACCATTAATAATTGTAATAGGTATTCCTAACTGTATCTTTTTAATTAATAAATACCAGCACGAAGTAAAATTACATGGCAATAAAGTAAAGTCATTACAACGCGTAATCACTAAAGTTGGTAACGCTACATTAATGACCAATGTAACAACTGCTTCAGGATTTGCAACTTTTATTTTAACTGACAGCAAGTTATTGGAAGAGTTTGGTATTGTTGCATCATTAAGTATTTTAGCCATATTTATTTTATGCTTACTTATTATTCCCATTATTTACACATTTTTACCATACCCAAAAGACAGGCATTTAGAGCATTTAAATAAACGTTGGATTGGTGGATTCGTGAATTGGATGGAGCGTATGGTAAAGCAAAAACATATTGCTATTTATGCGACTTCTGTAGTATTACTAATCGCAAGTATTATTGGTATTTATCAAATAAAAATTTCTGGAAGTTTGATTGAGGACATGCCTCAAAAAGCAGAGTTTTTTAAAGATATTCGTTTTTTTGAAGAAGAGTTTAATGGTATTATGCCATTAGAAATCTTAATTGATACTAAACGAAAAAAAGGAGTAATGAAACTCTCAACTTTAAAACGAATGAATGAGCTTGAAGAGCTCATAAATGACATTCCAGAGTTATCAAAACCCATTTCTATTGTAGGCTTAGTAAAATACTCCAAGCAGGCTTATTATAATGGTAAGCCTAAGTACTACCAATTACCAACGGCACAAGAAAACAGCTTTATTTTATCCTACGCCAAGAATTCATCTTCAGAAGTAGATTTACTTAAAAACTTTGTAGATAGTACCGGTAGATATGCCCGCATTACGACCTTTATGAAAGATATTGGTACCGATAAAATGGAACGCATCGAAGAAACACTTCAAACCAAAATAGATAAAATTTTTCCTAAAGAAAAGTATGATATTACAATAACTGGAAAAGCCCTAATGTTTCAAAAGGGTACAAAATATTTAGTCAAAAATTTAGCGATTTCTTTATCCCTCGCCATATTCTTAATATCGTTGTTTATGGCTTACATGTTTAGATCGTTTAGAATGATATTAGTATCCCTAATCCCAAACTTATTACCTTTATTAATAACTGCTGGATTAATGGGTTATTTAGGAGTCCCTTTAAAACCATCTACTATATTAGTCTTTAGTATTGCTTTTGGAATTTCTGTAGATGACACCATTCATTTCCTTGCAAAATACAGACAAGAATTGCTAGCCAATAACTGGAGAATAAAAAAATCTGTTTATGCAGCTTTACGTGAAACAGGTGTAAGTATGTTTTATACATCTATAGTTCTGTTTTTTGGTTTTTCTGTATTTATAATCTCTAATTTTGGTGGTACAGTAGCACTTGGTGCTTTAGTATCTGTAACATTATTATTTGCAATGCTGTCTAATTTACTTTTATTGCCCTCTTTATTATTATCATTAGAAAGAAGTATTGCTAATAAAACAGTACTTAAAGAACCATCTATTAATATTATTCCCGAAGAAGACCTTAATGAAAACATTGAACAATAAGGATATAAAATTATCTTTGCATTCAAAATTTTATACAAATGAAAACAAACACAGTTAAAGAATTATTAAAACAAACTACTTTACAAAATGTAGAGATTAAAGGTTGGGTAAGAACATTTAGAGCAAATCGATTTATTGCTTTAAATGATGGTTCTACTATTAATAATATTCAATGTGTTATAGATTTTGAAAACACGAACGAAGCCTTGCTTAAACGTATTAATACTGGAGCTGCTGTATATATTAAAGGAGAGCTAGTAGAAAGCAAAGGTAAAGGGCAAAGTGTAGAGATAATTGTTAGTGCAATAGAAATTTTAGGTGATTCTGATCCCGAAACGTATCCTATTCAACCAAAAAAACACTCCTTTGAGTTTTTACGTGAAAATGCCCATTTAAGAACACGTACAAATACATTTAGTGCTGTAATGCGTTTACGATCTTCTTTATCGTTTGCCATTCACAATTATTTTAATGAAAATGGTTTTTATTATATGCATACACCAATTGTTACAGGAAGTGATGCTGAAGGTGCAGGCGAAATGTTTAGAGTGAGTAATTTAGATGCTAAAAATCCGCCATTAACTAAAAAAGGTGAAGTAGATTATACTCAGGACTTTTTTGGAAAAGAAACCAATCTTACAGTTTCTGGTCAGTTAGAAGCAGAAACATATGCAATGTCTCTTGGTAAAGTATATACCTTTGGACCAACATTTAGAGCAGAAAACTCTAATACATCAAGGCATTTAGCAGAATTTTGGATGATTGAGCCTGAAGTTGCTTTTATGGATTTAGATGGAAATATGGATTTAGCTGAAGACTTTATGAAATCGGTATTAAAATATATTTTAAAGCATAATACTGAAGATTTAGAATTTTTAGAGAAACGATTGCTAGACGAAGAAAAGACAAAACCACAAGCAGAACGTAGTGACATGAGTTTAATTGAAAAATTAAAGTTCGTCGCCGATAATAATTTTAAACGTGTAAGTTATACTGAAGCAATAGATATACTTCGCAATTGCAAACCAAATAAAAAGAAAAAATTCAAGTATCTTATCAATGAATGGGGAGCCGATTTACAAAGTGAACACGAACGGTTTTTAGTTGAAAAACATTTTAAATGTCCTGTGATTTTATTTGATTATCCTGCAACTATAAAAGCATTTTATATGCGTTTAAATGAAGACGGAAAAACTGTTCGTGCTATGGATATTTTATTTCCTGGTATTGGAGAAATGGTTGGTGGATCACAACGTGAAGAACGATTAGAGGTGTTAAAAGAAAAGATGGCAGCACTCGATATAGATGAAAAAGAGTTATGGTGGTATTTAGATTTACGAAAATACGGAACTGCTGTACATTCTGGTTTTGGTCTAGGATTTGAACGCTTAGTAATGTTCGCAACAGGAATGAGTAACATTCGTGATGTGATTCCTTACCCAAGAACACCACAAAATGCAGAGTTTTAAAAACATTAAACCTCATAGGTTTTCATAACCTGTGAGGTTTTTTTAAATAGTTTCATTACTTTTATTTGATATTCTAAAACAAACTATGCTTAAGCAATATTTACAATTCAAATTATCTCAAAAATTGTCTCCTCAACAAATTCAATTAATGAAATTGATACAGTTGCCTACACAAGCTTTTGAACAACGCTTAAAACAAGAACTTGAAGAAAATCCTGCTCTTGAAGGTGGTAAAGAAGATAAAAATGATGGTTTAGATGATGATTTTGATAACACAACCGAAGACTACGACGATAATGAGTCTATTAATACTGAAGACATAAATATTGATGAATACTTAAGTGATGATGAAATTCCTGATTATAAAACTCATGCTAATAATTATAGTGCAGACGATGACGAAAAAAGTATTCCTTATGCCTCAGGAACTTCATTTACTCAACATTTAATTAGTCAATTAAATACATATAGATTCTCTGATGAAGAGCGTGATATTGCAGAGTTTTTAGTTGGAAGTGTAGATGAAAGCGGTTACATACGAAGAGAGTTAAGTGATATCATGGACGATTTAGCTTTTACTCAAAATGTCTATACAACCGAAGATAAAATAGACGAGGTTTTACAAATTGTGCATCAATTAGATCCTGCTGGAGTTGGAGCACGGAATCTACAAGAATGTTTAAGTATTCAATTACACAGAAAAAAACAAAGACCAGATGTTGAATTAGCGCTACAAATAATTGAAAAGGCTTTCGATCAATTTACTAAAAAGCATTATAAAAAATTAATGCAAAAATTTAATATTACTGAAATTCAACTTAAAAATGCTATTGGGGAAATTGAACATTTAAACCCTAAACCAGGAGGTTCTTATTCTAATAATAATAGAATTGTCGAGCATGTTGTTCCTGATTTTGCTATTAAAATTGTTGATGGTGAATTAGAGTTAACACTTAACGGAAGAAATGCACCTGAGCTACATGTATCTAGAGAATATAGCAACATGCTTAAAGGTTATAAAGAATCTAAAGAAAAAACCAAATCTCAAAAAGATGCTGTAATGTTTATTAAACAGAAATTAGATGCGGCCAAATGGTTTATTGAAGCTATTAGACAACGCCAACAAACTCTTTTTGTAACCATGAGCGCTATAATGCATTATCAAAAAGAATACTTCTTAACAGGTGATGAGCGTAAATTACGTCCTATGATATTAAAAGACATCGCAGATGAAATTGAGATGGATGTATCTACAGTATCAAGAGTTGCAAATAGCAAATATGTTGACACACCATATGGTACTAAATTAATAAAGGTATTCTTCTCAGAATCAATGACCAATGCTAAAGGTGAAGAAGTTTCCACCCGTGAAATAAAAAAAATTCTCGAAACTATTATTGAAGAAGAAAACAAGAAAAAACCATTAACCGATGATGCCTTAGCCAAAATATTAAAAGAAAAAGGTTATCCTATAGCACGACGAACCGTTGCTAAATATAGAGAACAATTAGAGATTCCAGTAGCAAGATTACGTAAAAAAATATGATAAATAAATTCTTAAAGAGCATCTCTTTTATTTTTCATCCATTACTTATGCCGTTGGTTGGAGTACTTTTATATTTTTCAAAATCACCAAGATATTTCCCTATTCAAATTATTAAAGCGAAACTCATCTCTTTAGCCATACTTACAATTGTATTACCAATACTTATTTTTTATTTATTAAAGACTTTAGGTAAAGCTGAATCCATTTATTTAAGTTCTATTAAAGAACGTATTTTCCCATTAGCTATAAATTGCATTATTATATTAATAATAGTTATACGATTACTTCCATCCAATGAGATTATTGAACTTTATTATTTCTTTATTGGAATATTAATCTCAACATTAGCATGCTTAATTTTAGCAGTGTTAAAATTTAAAGCAAGTATTCATATGGTAGCAATATCAGGAGTATTAATGTTTGCTATTGCATTAAGCATTCATTTTGGCATTAATATAAATGGCACACTTGCTTTATTAACCTTCCTTACAGGGGCAATTGCAACATCCAGATTACACTATAAAGCACATACCTATATAGAATTAGGAATAGGTTTTTTTATAGGATTTATTCCGCAGTTAATTATGATTAATTATTGGCTATAATAAATTCGTTTATAAGATATAAAATATTAATCCTATTTTTATGGCGTTCATATCTATAGATTCATTATTGATTTTAGCAGCACTAGAAAATATTGGATTTAATGCATAATAAAAATGAAGATTCCATGTGCTATAGCCAGCACTAAAAGTAAATCCATATTGTAGATTTTCAAAGTCCGAAATTCCATTATTTTTTATTTTTGTTAGATCACTTTTAAATTTAGAAGAATTTGCGACAACATATCCAAATTTAACACCTGTATATATACGCCAAAATTTATATTCTTTTGCTGTAGAAGTTCTCCATCGAAACTCAATGGGAATTTCTACTAGATACGTAGTGAATTTATTCTTTATGTAGGAAATATTATTATCATCAAGAATTGTATATAAATATCCCTCATTTAAATCTTCACTAATAAGCAAATTATTATTAAAAGAATTAGTAGAAAAACCTAACCCTAAACCAATGGCAACATTCCGATGTGGATTAACTGGAATATCTTTAATATAACCAAAATGAAAACCACTAGAAAAGCCATTCTGAGATACACCATTTGGTTTATTACCAAGTAAATTATAAGTTATTGCAAAATAAAACTGGTCTTCTTTATAAAGAGAATCTAAAACAACCGTAGATTCTTCTTGACCTATAACATACGGACTACTGATGAAAAATATTAAAACTATTAAAACTATTCTCATATAAAACGTTGGTATAGTACTATAAAATTGATTTTAACATAAAAGTAAATAAATTAAAAAAAGCATCCTACTAAGGATGCCTTTCATATATAAAATTAAAAATTTTCTTCTAATCTTTGTTTCTAGAAACATCTCCTTTTATAGATGCATAATTTATCTTTAAAGCATTAACTTTTCTAAGTTCTTGTTTAACATCAGCAACAATTCCCATATTGGCTTTCTTATCTACTTTTAATGATGTTATTAAATAAGGTATTTCTTCTTCCCGCTTTGATTCTCTTTCAGAATAAATAAAGGCTGCAATGTCACTAACTTCAGCAAACTTATCATTAAGTTGTATTCTTGCTTCTGTACCATAAGTCTTTTTATATCTAGCACTAGGTTTCCCCACATAAATATACATTACTAAATTCTTCTTTTCTAGTTTTTCAACTTCTGAAGCAGAAGGTAAACCAACAGTAATCTTAAGATCATTATCTCGCATTACTGTAGCTACCATAAAGAAGAATAATAACATAAAAACAATATCTGGTAAAGATGCTGTATTAATTGCTGGCAAACCGCCACTTTTTTTCTTTTTAAATTTAGACATAGTTCTATAATACTGTATTAAATTCTAAATTACTGTACTTCTGAAAGCTTTAAAGGGTAATCTAATTTTATTTGACTTATTTTTTCTTTTAGCTTTTCTTTGTTCCCTTTCCAATTTACGTCTTTATAGTTTTTTTGCATAGCAATAAAAGACATTCCATTTACTTTTTGAGATCTTATATTTCGCAATTCATTATATGCTGCAACTAATTCATTTTGAACAGATATATAAGCACCATAAGATGTTTGACGTTCATTTTTTAATGAAATAATTGCTTTGTCTGGATGATCTGATGAACTTGGGTCTTTAGCCCCTTGACAATAATCACATTTTATACCATCCGCATTTGTCCCTCCTCCGTTATCTAAAAACTTAACAGCAGCAGCTCTTAAATCTTTAAGTTCCATGAGTTCATCTTCAACAAGTAATTGATCTTTACCATTTAATAATACCGTAAAAATATTTTTTTGTTTGATAATAACATCCTCTTGATTGTCTTCTATTGGAGGCAATTTTCTGTTTATACCAGAATCTTTTTCCATTGTTGTAGTAACAAGGAAAAATATTAATAGTAAAAAAGCAATGTCAGCCATTGAGCCTGCATTAACTTCTGGTGCTGCTCGTTTTGCCATAATTTTATTTAATAAATTTTTTAACTCCTGTTAACAACATAGAAAGAATTGCAATCGTACCTAAAATATAGAACGCCACTAAACCTGCTCCTACTAAGTGTGATGCTTTTTCTGTAGCTATACCTTCACTATGAGAATATACTCTTGGATCTCCGCCTGTTAATGCATAAGATATTATTAAAATAGCGATAAATACACCTACACCTATTAATGTGCTTTTTAAAGAACTTGTATGTGTAACTAAATTTTTAACAACAAAAAACACAACAAAAGCTAAAACCAATGCTAAGATAACGTAAGCTATATAAGACATATTGTCTATCAAGCTAGTATCTCCACCTGTTTGATAAGCTGCTTCAAGGGCTGTATCTCCTTTAGAGATAATTAGAGCTAAAAATATAGCTCCTATTAAACTCAATATAGCGGCTACAATTTTAAAAATTTTATGTAAACCCATAATTATTTTGTGTTTTTAATTATTTTTTGTGCTTTACTAATATATCCATTAAAGATATTGATGCATCTTCCATATCATTTACAATACCATCAATTTTAGCAATTATATAATTGTAAAAAATCTGAAGAATAATCGCTACAACTAATCCAAATACAGTTGTTAAAAGTGCAATTTTAATACCTCCAGCTACTAATGAAGGATTCATATCTCCAGCAGCTTCAATTTTATCAAATGCAGAAATCATACCAATTACTGTACCCATGAAACCAAGCATTGGTGCCAATGCAATAAATAATGAAATCCATGATACGTTTTTCTCTAATTGTCCCATTTGAACTCCGCCATAAGCAACAACTGCTTTTTCGGCAGACTCTAAACTTTCATCAGCTCTATCAAGTCCTTGATAAAATATTGATGCAACAGGTCCTTTTGTATTTCTACAAACTTCTTTTGCAGCATCAAGACCACCAGACTGCAATGCGTCTTCAACCTCTTGTGTCAATTTTTTAGAATTTGTTGAAGAAAGGTTTAAATAGATAATTCTTTCAATAGCAATTGCTAGTCCAAGAATTAAACATAATAATACAATTCCCATAAATCCTGCTCCACCCTCAATAAATCTCTTTTTTAATTCTTGGTGGAATCCTAAATCTTCTGCTACATCATCGGCAGCATCATCTTGTGTTGCAGTAACAATAGTTGTTGTAATTGTACTTGCGTTTGTAGTTGCATTAACAGTACCGAATGCCATAATGCAAGCAATTGCTAGAATAGAAAATAATCTTTTCATAGTTCTTAATCTTAATTTTATTAGTTAAAGTGTTAAAGATATAAAAAAAAAGCAATTAAAAAATAAAAATATCAGCAGAGGAGATAAGGATTAACTTTCATTTTTCCTAAAGTTCTCTTTATGATAACCGAAAGAAAAAATCTATTAGTATTATTTTTTAAAATAACTGAAGTAAACTTCTCTATTTTTCAAAATAATCACCACTAGGTTGCTGTTTTTTTCTTTCGCAGAGAGGAAGGGATTCGAACCCTCGATACGCTTTTGGCGTATACACGCTTTCCAAGCGTGCGCCTTCGACCACTCGGCCACCTCTCTGTAATTTAAATTTATTAATTACAGTGGTTCAAATAACAAAAAAAAGTTTAAACTTTAAAATTTACAGCGTTAATTTTAAGACATTTCTCCTCGCATGGAAGTTTCGAAAATAGTTTTAAAGGTATTATCCGAAATATTATCTCCTAAAAGAAACATAAGTTTAGTTAAGGCTGCTTCAGTAGTAATATCTTTTCCAGAGATTACTCCAATAGATTTAAGTTGTGTACTAGTTTCATATTGCCCCATTAGAACACTTCCACCAGAACATTGCGTAACATTAATAATATGGATACCCTTTTTTATGGCTTGCTTCAAACAATTAATAAACCACTCTTCTGTCGTTGTATTTCCAGTTCCATAAGTTTCTAAAACGATTCCCTTAATATTAGGAGTATTAATTAAATGCTCTAATATTAATTTAGAAATCCCTGGGAAAAGTTTTATTAAAAGAATATTCGTATCCAATTTTTTATGAATCACCAATTTTTTTCTAGAATTTGGTTTATATAAATTTTCTTTAAATACTTTTAAATGCACACCAGATTCAGATAAATGTGGATAATTTAAAGATTCGAACGCTTCAAAATGTTCTGCATTAATTTTTGTGGTTCGATTACCTCTATATAATTTGTATTCAAAATATAAACCTACTTCTTTGATTACTGGTTTATTTCTATATTGTAATGCCGCCATTTGTATTGATGTAATCAAATTCTCTTTGGCATCTGTACGTAAATCCCCAATAGGTAATTGTGATCCTGTAAAAATTACTGGCTTTGTTAAATTCTCTAACATAAAACTTAAAGCGGAAACGGAATAACTCATAGTATCGCTTCCATGAAGGATTACAAAACCATTAAAAGCATCATAATTTGATTCAATAATCTCTGCAATCTGGACCCAATACTCTGGATTCATATTAGAAGAATCAATAGGACTTTTAAATGATATAGATGTAATATTACAATCCAATAATTTTAACTCTGGAATCTTAATTATAAGGTTTTCAAAATTAAATGATTTTAACGCTCCTGTATCGGCATCTTTTATCATACCAATAGTACCACCAGTATATATTAAAAGAATATTAGGCTTTAAATTATTCATAACTACACTTTAAATATGTCTATAGAATTTTGAGTTGTAATTTCGGCTATTTTAGCTTCCGAAAGCTCATAAATATCAGATAGTTTTTCTAATACTTTTATTATATATGAACTTTCATTACGTTTTCCTCTATATGGTTTTGGTGCTAAGTATGGGGAATCGGTTTCTAATACAATATGCTTCAAATCTATTTGATTTAAAAACTGATCTATTTTACCATTCTTAAACGTTGAAACACCTCCAATACCCAATTTCATATTATAAGAGATTGCTTGATGCGCTTGTTCTATAGTACCAGTAAAACAGTGAAAAATCCCAAATAAAACATCATCTTTTTCTTCCTCTAAAATTTCGAAAATTTCATCGAAAGCCTCTCTGCAGTGAATTACAATAGGAAGTTTATATTGTTTTGCTAATTGTATTTGAATCCTAAATGCATCTTGTTGTATTCCTAATGTTGAAGTGTCCCAATATAAATCGATACCAATTTCGCCAATAGCATAGAATTTTCTTTTAGATAGCAT
>Ga0190293_1000331_pt1 | contig 16653 bp, 14 predicted proteins | sample 48693001_MG_FD_161671 | JGI IMG/M metagenome (GOLD analysis project Ga0190293, IMG submission 161671) | Hydrothermal vent microbial mat bacterial communities from Southern Trench, Guaymas Basin, Mexico - 4869-30-0-1_MG | ecosystem: Environmental > Aquatic > Marine > Hydrothermal vents >...
GAGCAAAAAGTTGATTCCGTATTAGCGATGATGACCTTATACGAAAAAGTAGGTCAGATGAATCAGTATGCCAGTAGCTGGGATCTAACAGGTCCACCATCTGATATTGGTGCTAAGGAAAAGGCTGAAAAAATAAAAAATGGAGGTGTTGGTTCTATGCTGAACGTATTATCTGTTAAAGCCACACGCGAAGCACAAAAACTTGTGATGGAAAATTCACGTTTAAAGATCCCTCTTATTTTTGGTTATGATGTTATTCATGGGTATAAAACAATTTTTCCAACTCCCTTAGGTGAAAGTGCCAGCTGGGATCTGGAAATAATAAAAAAATCAGCAGCTGTTGCCGCAAGTGAGGCCTCTGCTGCCGGAATACACTGGACTTTTGCTCCGATGCTCGATGTATCCCGAGATGCACGTTGGGGCCGTATTATGGAAGGCTCAGGTGAGGATACTTTTCTTGCTTCTAAAATAGGAGTTGCCAGAGTGCAGGGGTTTCAGGGTGATGATTTAGCTAAAGAAAATACTATCGCTGCATGTGCCAAGCATTTTGCCGGTTATGGTTTTGGTGAGGCCGGAAAAGATTATAATACAGTTAATATTGGTGAATTTGAATTACACAATACCATTTTGCCTCCATTTAAAGCTGCTGCTGATGCAGGAGTAGCAACTTTTATGAATGCTTTTAATGAAATTGATGGTATTCCGGCAACCGGGCATAAAGAATTGCAAAGAACAATATTGAAAGAAGGTTGGAAATGGGATGGTTTTGTAGTTTCAGACTGGGGATCTATTGGAGAAATGATTGCTCATGGTTATGCAAAAGATAAATTGCAAGCCGCTGAAATAGCAGCAAACGCAGGTAGTGATATGGATATGGAATCCTATGCTTACGAATCTAGTTTAGAACAATTAGTAAAAAACGAAAAAGTTGATATAAAATTGATTGATGATGCAGTAAAACGAATTTTAAGAGTTAAATTTAGAATGGGTCTTTTTGAAGATCCTTATAAATATTGTAATGAAGAGCGAGAAAAAAATGAGATTTATTCTGAAAAAAATCAGGCTATTGCTCGTGAAGTAGCTAAAAGATCAATCGTATTACTTAAAAATCAAAACAGTTTATTACCATTAAATAAGAATATTAAAAGTATTGCTGTTATCGGACCATTTGCTGATGATAAGGATACGCCTATTGGTAACTGGAGAGCTCAGGGAGTTAAAAATTCAGCAGTATCTCTTTTAGAAGGAATAAAGAATACAGTAGGGCCAAACACAAAAATAACCTATCAAAAAGGTGGTGACCTGGTTACTTCAAAGATTAAAGAAGGGGAAAATCAGTTTCTTTTACCTTTAACTTTTAATACTACGGATAGATCAGATATTCCGGCAGCTGTGAATGTAGCAAAAAAAGCAGAAGTCGTTATTCTGGCCATAGGAGAAAGTGCATACCAAACTGGTGAAGGCAGAAGTCAGGCTTCCATTGGTTTGTCAGGAGTACAACAAGAATTGTTAGAAGAGGTTTACAAAGTAAATAAGAATGTGATCATTGTTTTGATGAACGGTAGGCCAATGGATATTACTTGGGCAGCAGAAAATGTTCCAACCATTTTAGAATGCTGGCATTTAGGATCCCAATCGGGGAATGCAATTGCAGATGTGCTGTTTGGTGATTACAATCCATCAGGTAAATTACCTGTTTCATTTCCTTACCATGTTGGTCAGGAACCGTTATATTATAACCATAAAAACACAGGACGTCCATCCAGTCCGATTCATGTAACCTATGCAGGATATACCGATTCTCCAAATACAGCTCTATACCCTTTTGGCTACGGATTGAGTTATACTACATTCCAATATGAAAATTTGAAATTGAATAAAACCAAAATTTCAAAAAATGGAGAAATAAAAGTTACAGTTGAAGTTAGCAATACCGGTAAATATGACGGAGAAGAAGTGGTGCAGTTATATATTAGAGATCTGGTAGGAAGTCTTACTCGTCCTGTTAAAGAATTAAAAGGATTTGAAAAAATATTCCTTAAAAAAGGAGAGACAAAAACAGTATCTTTTACTTTAAATAAAGAAACACTCCAGTTTTACACGATTAATAAAAAATGGGAAGTAGAACCCGGAAATTTTAATGTATGGGTTGGAGGAGATTCAAACACAAAATTAAAAACCTCTTTTATGGTAACAGAATAAAATCCGATGAAACATAAAATTATTATAACAGTATTTTTAGCTTTGTTTTCAATTACAAATAAAGCCCAGACCAAAATTATTGCACATCGTGGTTTTTCAGATATTGCACCTGAAAACACATTGATTGCTTTTCAAAAAGCAATTGAAATCGGTGCAGATTATTTTGAATTGGATGTGCATCAAACAAAAGATGGTATTTTAGTAGTTATTCATGATAATACAGTTAACAGAACTTCTTCTAACAATAAAACAGGAAAAATCAGGGAATTAGATTACAGTGAAATATTGGGAGTTAAAGTAGGTTATTCTAAAAAATTTGATGCTCAGTTTCCTGATGAAAAAATACCTACGCTAGAAGAAGCCCTTCAACTTGCAAAAGGCAAAATAAAAGTATGTGTTGAATTAAAAACAGATGGAATTGTAAATGAAGTAGACAAGCTGATTAGAGAATTAGATATGGTTGAAGAGGTGATTATTTTTGCGTTTAATGACAAATCTCTTGTAAATATTAAAAAACTAAACCCTGAGGTCAAAACCTTGCTTTTAAAAAACTATGCAAATATAAAGACTTTGGATTTTGTAAAAGCCATTAATGCAAATGCTATAGGTGTAGGCTATGATACTCGTTTAACAGAGGAATTTGTCACTATTGCTCATAATAATGGAATTGAAGTGTTTAAATGGACGGTAAATAAAGAGGGTGAAATGAAAAAACTTATTGATTTAAATATTGATGGAATTATTACCAATAAACCAGATCTGGCACTTAAACTCAATTAACAATTCTATTTTGTAAAAAAAATTATTTTACTTATTCTGAATGAACGAATTACCGTTTTGCGTTAAAATATTCCCTGCTTATCATATAGATCTTTATTCTTTTGTCTAGTTTGGATTTGACGGATTGAATGATCTCTTCGTTAATTCCTAAAAGAGCTTTTATTTTTAAATTGATGTCATTTAATTTTTGGACTTTTATTCTCTCATTATGAGCCGGACTATATTGCTCCTTTTCTACAATTTTTAATATTTTATTGGAATAAACTTCTTCTTCGGATAATAAGGTTTTAATAATTTTCATGGATTCAGCATCAAATTCAGTAAACTTGTTTTTAAATCGAAGTCCATTTTCTAACAGTACGATCTTTGAATTTTTTTTATGATGTTTGATTCCATACCATAGCAAAATTAAAACGATTAACGGTATCAAAAAATAAACTAGAATTAGATAAGCTAAATAGGTATAATTCTTATAAAAGATACTGGTTGAGATTTTCCTGCCAAAAAAATCTTTTTCTTCCATAAGCTTAAGAGATACTTTTCCTCTTTTTTTTATAAAACAGTAAAACTTGTTATTGAAGTAAAAAGAATCAAAATCCGAAGATAATTTAGGACTGATTAAATTATGTTCGTAGAAAGTAATTTTATTACCTGTCACATCTATTTCAGCTATATTGCTAAGTCCTGCATTTAACAGTTTGTTTTTATATTTTATTTTTACACCCTTTTCAATAGGTGCATTTTTCCCAAGATATTTCCACTCGTGGCTTTTAAAATTATACTTCCAAACTTCATCATTTAATATTCTTTCCAGTCTTTTAAAAGGATCAATTTTAAATCCATCAAAAAGATAGATTTCATTGTTGGTTTGAATATCAAAACCTCCATAAGTACCTTGTGGAATTTCCTTTGAGCTGATTAATTCATCAATTTCCCACTCTTTTGTTAACTTATCAAAATAGATAAAAAAATTGCGGACAGACCAAAATCCATAGCCTCCATACTTATATATTTTAGAATTATGACTAAAGAGAGTTGACCCGGTTTGCATTCTATGATCAAACGAGTTGTCAATTCTTTTGATCGTATCATTCTTAATTTGATACACTAGTCCTCCTCCTTCAGACACAAAATATTGTAAGCTGTCTACAACTAAAAAATTAGTACGATCAAATGGATTAACACCATAAAGTTTAAATCGTTCTTTCTCAAAAGTTGTAAGGTTTAATTTTTCATAATATCCATCATAAAATAATAATAACTCATTATGGATACTATCTAAACCAACACTATTTACATCACCCAGATCATCGATGATAATTTTTTGAGAGTAGCTACCAAGGCTAATAAATAAGAATAAAAAAAGTAATCTCATTACAATGTGACTATATTATATAACCAAATATACCCTTTATATTTGTAATGGATATGAGAAACTAAAAATATAGTAGCACCCCATGGTTATTTTCAATGAACTCCTTTCCCCTGAATTAATAAACATTGAAAATAGGGGTGCATTTTTTTTTGAAACTCAGAAATTAAAAACAGGTATTTGATGAAAGATTTTTTTGAACAGCAGGTCTACAATGCCTATCAAAACTTTTTTACAAAAAGGGAAACCGGCATTATTATACAAATTGAAAAAGGTCTTACCAATATAGAAATTGCTGAAATATTAAGTATAAATGAACAGACAATTGTGGTATTGAGAAAAAACATTATGAAAAAAGCCAAGTGTAGTAATAAAGAAGAATTGATCTTGTTTTGCAAAGAGAAAGGGATACTTTGACTAGTTCATTATTTTCCCATCTCTAAAGAATCTTTCATAAAAAAACTCCAAATATTTTCATATTTGGAGTTTTACTTTATTTCAGATATCCTATTTCCTGATAGGTATATTTTGAATCAAATCGATATACAAATTAATTTGTTCTTTAAGATCTTTTCTTTCGATGATTTTGTCTAAAAACCCATGTTCCAGTAAAAATTCTGACCTTTGAAATCCTTCAGGTAGATCTTTACCTGTTGTATCTTTTACAACACGTGGTCCGGCAAAAGCAACCAAGGCATTTGGTTCAGCTATATTAATATCACCAAGCATTGCATATGAGGCAGTTGTACCTCCGGTAGTAGGATCGGTACTTAAAGATATATACGGCATTTTTGCCTCTGCCAGTTCTGCCAGTTTTACAGATGTTTTTACTAATTGCATTAGTGCCAGTGAAGCCTCCTGCATTCTTGCACCACCTGATTTGGAGATCATTAAAAATGGTATTTTTTTCTTTATGGAATAGCTGATGGCTCGAGCAATCTTTTCTCCTACAACGCTTCCCATGGAACCACCAATAAAACTAAAATCCATTGCAGCAATAACCAGATCTTTGCCCAGCGATTTTCCTACTGCAGTTCTAACAGCATCATTTAAATTGGTTTTTTTCTTTGCTTCTTTTAAGCGATCGGTATATTTTTTGGTATCTGTAAATTTTAAAGGATCTTTGGATGTGAGTTTTGCATCCAATTCTTTGAATTTATTGTCATCAAATAAAATTTCAAAATATTCTGCACTTCCAATACGCACATGATATCCATCTTCAGGGCTCACATATAAATGTGCTTTTAGATCATCAGAATCTATTATTTTTCCACTGGGAGTTTTATACCATAATCCTTTGGGAATATCTTTTTTATCTTCGGTAGGTGTTTGAATACCTTTATCTTTTCTTTTAAACCAAAAACTCATATTTTCATCATTTATAAGGTCATTTTCAACAACAGCCATATTTTTAAGCTTTGAAATAGTGTGGCAATATATAAAAAATATGGAGAATCAATCATAAATTAATTCTCCATATTGACATTTAAGACACTATAAGGTATCAATATTATTCAAATCTTCAAAAGCTTGTTTTAACCTTGCTTTAAAAGTAAGTTCACCTTCACGAACCCATTTTCTAGGGTCATAATGCTTCTTGTTAGGAGCATCTTTCCCATCAGGATTACCTATCTGACCTTGTAAATAATCAGCATTTCCGGCCATATAATCTCTGACACCCTCCATATAAGCATATTGCAGATCGGTATCAATGTTCATTTTAATAACACCGTAACCAATAGCTTCTCTAATCTCATCTAAAGTAGATCCTGAACCACCGTGAAAAACAAAATCAACAGGATTCTTATCTGTATTGTATTTCTCTTCAATAAACTTTTGAGAATTATCTAATATTTTTGGAGTTAATTTTACATTACCAGGCTTATAAACGCCATGTACATTACCAAAAGACGCAGCAATTGTAAATTTATCACTCACTTTTAATAATTCTTCATATGCATAGGCAACTTCTTCCGGCTGGGTATATAATTTAGAAACATCAACATCTGAATTATCAACACCGTCTTCTTCACCACCTGTAATTCCTAATTCAATTTCAAGGGTCATTCCCATTTTACTCATGCGCTCTAAATATTTTTTTGAAATTTCAATATTCTCTTCTATAGATTCTTCAGAAAGATCAAGCATATGAGAACTATATAAAGGAACTCCATTTTCTTTATAAAATTCTTCCCCGGCATCTAAAAGGCCATCGATCCAAGGCAATAATTTCTTTGCACAATGATCTGTATGCATGATTACCGGAATACCATATTCTTTTGCCATGGTATGTACGTGTTTTGCACCTGCAACAGCACCTGCAACAGCGGCTTTTTGATTTTCATTACTTAGTCCTTTTCCCGCATTAAAATGAGCTCCTCCGTTTGAAAATTGTATAATAACAGGGGCATTTAATTCTTTAGCCGTTTCCAGAATTGCATTTATTGTACTTGAACCAATAACATTTGCAGCTGGTAAAGCAAAGTTTTTTTCTTTTGCTAGTTTAAAAATTTCCTGAACAGTATCGCCTGAAGCTACACCTGGTTTAATCGTGTTTGACATATTATATATTTTAGATAAAAAAATGAATGAACAAAAATACGAAATATTACGAATTAGAAAGGGTAATTGATACCAATATTATAAACTGCATTACCAAAATTGTAATTTACAAACCATCTATGCCCTTCGGGAAGATATGGTTCATATGTTTTAAAACCGGTATCGAATCTAAAAACTAAAAAACCAAAATTATAGCGCAAACCAATTCCTGTGCCTACAGCTGTGTATTTAAGTGAACTAAAGCTTGTTAATTTACCTTCTTCTGAAACTAAATTAGAATCAGTAATATCCCATATATTTCCTGCATCAATAAATAGTGCACTGTAAATTTTACTTGTGACTTTAAACCTGTACTCGAGGTTACTTACCATTTTAAATGTTGAAACATTGTATTCAAGATTAGTCAATTCACCACCGGGACCCAAATCAAAGGTACGCCAGGCTCTAATCTCATTACTACCACCTGCACTATAACTTCTGCTAAATGGAACATTTGTAGAATTCCCGTAAGGGAAAGCCGCTCCCACAAAACTTCTAAAAACCAAAATATTATCTTTTTTCAATTCCCAGTATTTTTTATATTCAAACTCAACTTTAAAAAATTGCGCTATTGGCAGGCCAAACATTAATTTTTGTCCTTCCTCATTTTCATTTGGAGCTACCAACGTTGATAAAGCACCGGAGGAAACAAATCTTGATGTAAAATAAGAAAAATTATTGTCATCTATATTTTTTCTTGAATTATAAACAAATGAATATGCAATAACAGGTACCATCACATCTTCTGTTAAAATATTGAATCGTTCATCTACATCGGAAACCGTATCATAATCCTCAGGATATTTATTTTCAAAATCATTTGCAGGATTCAATACAAAAGCAACAAATTCCTCAATGGATTCATTATCTTCCGGCAATGGATCTCCACCTCCAAGATCATGATCCATATAAACGTCATTTAATTTTTCATATTCAGAGTAATATATCTCAAAATAATTATCAATATTCTTATTTTCAATAAATTGTAAATTAAAAAGATCAAATCTATGCCCCGTTGTTTTAGAGCTTTTCCAGGTATAGCCTATCCCACCAGTGATATTTTGTCTGTCTAAACCTATATTCTTTTGAAAGCTCACACCTAAATCTATATTGGTATGTGGCGTCATGTGTTTAGGAATAATAGAGGATGTATTAAATGGAAATATAATTCTTGGAAATTTTATAGATGCACTTGATAATAATTCCCATGCGTTAAAAAATGAAGAACTATTATCAGCAGCATCAACAGCATTCAAAAAGGAACCCTGAAATGAAAGTTGTATAATTTCAGAACCTTTGAACATGTTTTTCCCAATAACAGAGGTTTTACCAAGAATACCAAATGGTTTTATGTTTGAAGTGGTTGCATCTAAATCAAATGCTATTGAATATTTTTTTTGAGGAGTCAGATAAATATCTGTTGTTAAAGTTTCGTCATCATTTTCAGTATAATTTAATTCGACAGCAGAAAATGTTTTTAAATTTCGCAAATGATTCCTAGTTAAGGTCCTTTCGGCATCTTTAAAATAATTATCGGGAGTTATAAAAATAGAATTCACTAAATGTTTTGGTTTAAATTTCATTTTTCCATAACTATAAAAATTATAACCATGGTATTTGACAGAATCTTTGAATTTTTTACCCCGGTTTTTAATGCTAAAATCAGTGTAAATATTAATTTTTGAAATATTTTGAACCTTGTATGGTTTTTTATAAACGCTATCCTCCACTTCAACAATTAAATCCGGAATTTTAAGCAAAACATCTTTTTTATAATCTCCCTGGATAGAATCAGTCCAAAAACCCATGCTGTTACTTCTAAATTGATAAATACCAGAATTTCGAAAAAGAGCAATCAAACGTTTTTCTTCATTTTCAAAATCGGTAAAAACAAATGGATTTCCTTTTTTTATGATGGACAGATCCTTTTTTAACTTGTAGATAGAATCTAAAGCGCCAGACTCAATTTCGGTTGTTAAAGAATCAATATAATACTGTTTGTTTGTTTTAATATTATAATCAATTGCTATTTCTTTTTCTTTTGGATTTTTACTATTAAATGTAACTTCTGCCTCAAAAAAACCATTTGATATATAATAATTCTTCAATGATTTCATTGTTTTGAAGGTTTTTTTCTCATCATAAAGTATAGGAGCCTGACCTTTATTTAAAAACCAGTTGTTAAATCCTTTATTTGAATTGTATATAATCCTGGTTTGTTTGTTCGAAAAAATATTGTCATACCTTTTGGTTTTCTTAGGGTGGTTGACCATCCATTCTTCAAATGTTTTTGCAAATTCAGGATTTCCCAGATTATAAAAATGTAAAGATAATGGAATTCCGATAAGGGTTTGATGAGCTTTTTGGACTAAATATTTATCAAGATCTGCTTTTCTATCCTTTTTTTCATTAACAAGTATTTTGTTTTCAATAAGTATATTTTCACCATCCGGCACATATTTAATAGTGTTGCATGAGTTTATTATCGCAAATATTAACGTAAAGAATAGTATTTTTGTAAAAATTCGGGACAATTCAGCAATATTTTAAATCTAATTCAAAAGTAACACTATTTAGATGCTAAGCAAAAATCAAGTTAAATTAATAAACAGTTTAAAGAAAAAAAAGTTTAGATGGCAGACTGAATTGTTTATTGCTGAAGGGGTGAAGGTTGTGGAAGAGCTATTAAACTCTGATCTTATCCTTCATTCTATGTACGGAACAGATACTTATTCAAATAGATTTTATTTAGAAGATCTTCAAATTATAACCGAAAAAGAATTAAAAAGTATTAGTGAGTTTACCAATCCTAATCAGGTTTTTGCCATTTTTGAAATTCCTGCAAAATCAGAAATTGTAACTGCCGGAATTACTTTGGTTTTAGATGAAATCAATGATCCGGGTAATTTAGGAACTATCATCCGACTTTGTGACTGGTTTGGGGTTGATCAATTAGTTTGTTCATTGAATACAGTTGATTGTTATAATCCAAAGGTTGTACAGGCAAGTATGGGTTCACTTTCAAGAATTTCTATTGTTTCTACTGATTTAATGCAATTTCTTAAAACTGAAAAAAGACCTATTTACGGTGCTTTGCTCGATGGTGAAAATGTTTATCAAACAACTTTGCCTGAGAATGCAATACTTGTTATGGGCAATGAGGCAAATGGAATTAGTAACGAAATTCAAAAATTAATTACTAAACCAATTACAATTCCTCCTTTTGGCAAAGTGCAAAAAACCGAAAGTTTAAATGTGGCAACGGCAACGGCAATATTGTTAAGTGAATTTAGGCGTTAAATATTTCTTACCTGCATTTGAATATTTTTGATTAAACCTACCAATTATATCGTAATCAACTTACTTACATGTGAACGACACCTAAAGATTTAGGTCACAATGAACATGAGGAAAACAAAGGGGAAGGGGGTAAGAATAATTTTGTTAATTCCTTGATTTATTCATCTTTTTGGTGACCGGTGCAAAGCAAAATCATCCTTTAGGTAAAGATTTTTTGGTTCTTTTTCATCTTTGAAAACAGAACAAATGTTTAAGAAACAAATCTAAAGGAACACAGTCGAAAAGTTTTCTCTGCTCTTTACTTTGCATGTCTCACCAGAGCAATGAGCCAAAAATAACATTTTTAACATTTATATTATCCAATTAAATATAATTAAAACTGATTTACTGTTTTACGAATAGCTACCAACTTAGTCAACAAATCCTCTAAATAATCAAGTTTTAACATATTAGCACCATCTGATTTTGCAATACTTGGGTCAAAATGTGTTTCTAAAAAGATACCATCTACACCAACTGCAATTCCAGCTTTGGCAACGGTTTCGATCAACTCGGGTTTACCACCGGTAACACCACTTGCCTGATTGGGTTGTTGTAAAGAGTGTGTAATATCTAAAATAGTTGGCGCGTATTGCTGCATTACAGGAATTCCTCTAAAATCAACCACCATATCCTGATAGCCAAACATGGTGCCTCTATCTGTGATCATTGCTTGTTGATTACCACTGTCGTGGACTTTTTTAACGGCATGCTTCATGGCCTCCGGACTCATAAATTGTCCTTTTTTTAAGTTGACACCCTTGCCTGTTTTTGCAGCTGCCACCACCAGATCTGTTTGACGAACCAAAAATGCCGGAATTTGTAAAATATCCACATATTCGGCTGCTTTTACTGCATCATTTTCCGTATGGATATCGGTAACGGTTGGAATATTGAACTCTTTTCCAATTTTTTGAAGAATCTCTAAGGCTTTTTGATCTCCAATTCCGGTAAAACTATCAATTCTTGAGCGGTTTGCTTTTTTAAAACTCCCTTTAAAAATATATGGAATTTTCAGTTTATTGGTAATATCTATACATTTTTCAGCAATTTGCATGGCCATTTTTTCACTTTCAATGGCGCAAGGTCCGGCAAGTAAAAAAAAGTTATTGCTATCAAGGTTTTTGATGTTGGGAATTTTAGAAAGATCCATTTTTTTGTTTTTTGTAAATATATGGTTTAAGTTATTCGTGAGACTTTAATTTCTTTTTTAGTCGAACCCGCCGGCGTGGCATGCTAATCCTGCTTTCTCAGCGGGACCTAGGTTAAATACCTCGACTCTTGGGTCGATTCCTATTATTGAGTTCATGGCTTGCCCTGAGGTTTAATGCCTTTTATTAGAATTTAAAATATAGAAATATCCCATTGCAATCTATATCTGCCACTAGATTTTTCCATTGAAGAAATTTCATTAAATTGTAAATATGAATATTCAAATGTCAATTTATTTTTATGCTTATGAAAAAACCAGTTTAATCCCACACTGTATTCAAGTTCATTATTATTGGATATTTCAATATTGGGATCATAGGAAGCATATCTGCCATAAATTTCTAATTTCTTTGGAATTTTTGAAAATGTATTGTTTAAAAAATATCCGAGTTGTAAATAAAAACCTGTTAGTGAAGTGGAAGTTAAATTGATTTTATCATCTATATTTTTGTAATGATATTCCTGTTGCCATGACCAGCCTTTGTACTTAAAAGCAGTTTCAAACAAAAATTGATCTATTTTGTACTGCCCATCTTCACCTTCTTCAAATCCATACAATTGTCCTCCTCCTGAAGTAGAAAATCTTGTGTATTTACTTGTATTCGTAGTTGCAGCAATTGCAATTGAAGAAACAAATTTCTTATATCCTTCCAGGTCAGAACCACTAAATTTTAAAACTTCCTTATTAGGATTCCATTGTAACCTCCCTATGTACATTAGTTTTGAATCATCATTAGAACTTGCTCCTCTTCCTGAACCTGTAAATACAGATGCCCAATAATTAAAATTAGCCATTCCATTTCCAGCTAAGTTTCCAAAAATAGAAATACCTTGTTGACGATCAACTGTAAAGGCATAATTTATGATGGATCGATCTACTCCCTGTTGATTCCCTGAAGAAATTATCCTTTCTCTTGAATATCTAACTTTCCATTGACCTACTCTTAATTTTAGGAAGTCATACTTCTCAATTTGAGCTCTAAAATCCAATAAATTATTACCTTTTATATCTTGTTCAAAATAGAAAGTGTAATAAGGTTTATACACATGTCCTCCAATTTTTATCCTGGCTCTATTAATTTTTAAACTTGATTTTTCTATCTCAAATGTTTCAGGATTACTATCAAAAGGGTAAGAAGCTCTAAACTGACCTCTAAAATCTATTTGAAGTAAATAGTTATCTTCAAAAAAATGAAATTCATAACCTTTACCTTTTGTAATATAGAAGTCTTTATTTTTCTCCTGCGCATATAAGAACATGGAAAAAAATAAGAAGCTAACTAATATGATAATATTTTTAATCAAAGCATCCAGTTTAATTTGTAAGATTGTGAAATAGACTTTCGAGACTATTTATTTTTTGCTGCAATTGCAAGGTCCTTAAGCCATTATCTTTTGCAAAATCAAAAATTTGAGCCCGCATATCATTTTTAGTATCAAAAGTTAAATGCCAGGTATTATTAAAAATATTATCAATGGTTTTTATGTTTGGAATCTTTTGCAACAATTGTTTTTCTACCCGAAGATCAAATTCTACTTCAATTATTTGTTCCTGATCTTTTAACAGATCTTCTAATTTTTTATCGGCAACTATTTCTCCTTTATTGATGATGATCACTCTGTCACACATAGCTTCTACTTCCTGCATGATGTGTGTTGATAGAAGAACCGTTTTTGTTTTTCCAATTTCTTTGATGAGGTTTCTGATATCTGCCAGTTGATTTGGATCTAATCCTGTTGTCGGCTCATCTAAAATCAAAACTTCAGGATCATGTAAAAGTGCTGCTGCTAAACCGACTCTTTGCCTGTAGCCTTTAGACAACTGACTTATTTTTTTATTCTGTTCGGGTGATAAACCTACCAGTTCGATAATTTCTTCAATTCTTTCTTTGTTAACTTTATGAATTTCAGCATGAAATTTCAAATATTCTTTGATGTAAAGATCCAGATAAAGAGGATTGTGTTCGGGTAAATAACCAACGGATCTTTTAACTTCCAAAGGATCTTTATCTACATCAAATCCATTAACAACGACAGTTCCTTTAGTTTTTGAAATATAAGCAGTAATGATCTTCATCATGGTTGATTTTCCTGCTCCGTTTGGACCTAAAAAACCAACAATTTCACCAGAAGGAATCTCAAAACTCACTTGATTCAATGCTTTTTGTTTACCATATAATTTGGTTGTATTCTCTACAAGAATCGACATTTGTAATTACTTTTTTGAATAGAACAAAGAAACAAAACTTTTGTTAAAAATTTATGATTGACACCATCGTAAATTAAAGATGAATAAATTTTATTACAAGTTTCACAGTAAAACAGAGAAAATTCAAATAAAAACTCAATATTTCTACAAAAATACTTGGAAATAAAAAATTAATTTATAGATTTGCTGCCATAAATTAAAAATAGTGATTAACACAAATAATTTTTATACTCGTTATTTCTTTTTCTTTTATTTTACAAATAAAAGCGAGGCTGTGTATATTTAAAATTATATAAAATATAACTTAAAAGTCTCGAAGAAATTCGGGACTTTTTTTTTGAACAGAATAAAATGAAGATTGCAATTCAAGGTATTAAAGGATCTTTTCATCACATTGTGGCAGAAGATTTTTTTGGAAAAGATATCACTTTAAGTGAGTGTTTATCTTTTACAGAAATACCAGTCCTGCTTAAAAACAAAGAAGTGGATAGTGCGGTGATGGCGATTGAAAATTCCATTGCCGGGGCAATTTTACCCAATTATGCTTTGATTGATGAATACAACCTATCTATAAAAGGAGAAGTTTATTTAAATATTCATCATCATTTAATGGCTTTGAAAGGGCAAAAACTAGAAGACATTAGAGAGGTTTGGTCACACCCGATGGCAATTTTACAATGCAGAAAATTCTTTAGAGATCATCCGCAAATTAAATTGGTAGAGGAAAGTGATACTGCCGAAGTTGCAAAGAGAATTCAGGATCAACAAATAAAAGGAATAGCTGCAATTGCCAGCAAAAGAGCGGCTGAGATTTATGATTTGGAAGTGATTAGAGATGATATTCAAACCATTAAGAAAAATTCCACCCGTTTTTTTATTTTAAAAAAGGGTAAAGCTTCTCAAAAATCAAAGAATAAAAAAGGAAGAGTAAAAAATAAGGCTTCCATAAAATTTATAACAAAACATAAAACAGGGAGTCTGGCTGAGGTTTTAGATATTTTTGGGAAACATGAAATTAGCATGACTAAGATACAATCTATGCCAATTATTGATAAAAGGTGGAGTTATGCATTTTTTATTGATCTTCTTATTGATGATTATAAATTGTATAAAAATGCTTTGCATTTGATCAAAAAGAAGGTAAAGCATTTAAAAATTATTGGTGAATACCAACGAAATAAGTATGGTAACAATGTTAAAAGCAAATAGGCTAAATAGCGTAAAAGAATACTACTTTTCGATAAAATTAAGAGAGGTACGGAGTTTAATTGCCCAAGGCAAACCTATTATCAATTTGGGTATTGGCAGTCCGGATCTGCCTCCTCCTACAGAGGTGATTGAAGCTATTAATAATGCCTCCAGCCAAAGTCAGAATCATGGCTATCAAAGTTATCAGGGAGTACCGGAACTACGACAGTCTATTGCTGATTTTTATAAAAAATATTATAAAGTAAATGAATTAGATATCAATTCTGAAATACTTCCATTAATGGGATCAAAAGAGGGAATTTTACATATTTCAATGGCATATTTGAATGCCAGAGATGAGGTTTTAATTCCAAATCCGGGTTATCCAACCTATACTTCTGTTACCAATTTGGTGGAAGCTGTACCTGTTTTTTATGATTTAAAAGAAGAAAATAACTGGTTTCCCGATTTTGAAGCATTGGAAAAATCAGACTTGAGCAAGGTAAAAATAATGTGGGTAAATTATCCACACATGCCAACCGGAGCTACTCCTACAGATGAATTGTTTGAGAAGTTGATTGCTTTTGGTAAAAAGCATACTATTTTGATAGTGAATGACAATCCGTATAGTTTTGTTTTAAATAATGATCCGAAAAGTATTTTGGCTTTTAAAGGAGCAAAAGATGTTGCCATTGAGTTAAATTCTTTAAGTAAAACTTTTAATATGGCTGGCTGGAGAGTTGGTATGGTTTTAGGAAATAAAGAAAATATCAACAATATATTACAGGTGAAAAGCAATATGGATTCCGGTATGTATTATGGAATTCAGCAAGGTGCCATTGCAGCTTTAAAATTATCAGATGATTGGTTTGAAAAAATGAATATGGTGTATAAAGAGCGTCGTAAAATTGTATGGGAGATCTGTGATACTTTAGGTTGTGTTTACGATAAGGATAGTGTAGGTTTATTTGTATGGGCAAAAGTCCCTGAAGTGAAATCGGCAATTGATTTAACAGATGAATTGTTGTATAAAAAAGATGTTTTTATCACTCCAGGTATGATTTTTGGTGATAATGGAGATGATTATATTCGATTTTCACTTTGTATAAAAGAAGAAAAAATTAAGGAAGTTTTAAAACGGATCTTATGAAAAAAATTGCAGTTATAGGATTAGGTTTGATTGGAGGTTCATTGGCTTTAGAGTTAAAAAAAACTTCCTGGGCAACTATTTACGGGATTGATAAAAATCCGAAACATTTACAAAAAGCGCTGGATCTTGGAATTATCTATAAAAAAGCCAATATTGATATTGTAAAAGATATGGATGTAGTGATCATTGCGGTTCCGGTAAATATTGCGCCAAAAATAGCAATACAGGTATTGGATCTGGTCAAAGAACATACATTAGTATTTGATGTTGGATCTACCAAGGCAGGAATTTGTGGGACGATAAAAGATCATCCGAAAAGGGAAAATTTTGTAGCATTGCATCCAATTGCAGGTACTGAATTCTCAGGTCCTGAAGCAGCTATTTATGATCTGTTTACCGATAAAGTAAATATTATTTGTGAGCAGCATTTAAGCAGCAAAGAAATGGTTGATCGTGCCAGTAATTTATTTAAAAATCTGAAGATGAGAAATGTATATATGGAATCTGCTAAACAGCACGATAAACATATTGCCTATGTTTCTCATTTATCACACATCAGTTCCTTTATGCTTGGAAAAACTGTTTTGGAAATTGAAAAGG
>Ga0190293_1000332_pt1 | contig 16651 bp, 17 predicted proteins | sample 48693001_MG_FD_161671 | JGI IMG/M metagenome (GOLD analysis project Ga0190293, IMG submission 161671) | Hydrothermal vent microbial mat bacterial communities from Southern Trench, Guaymas Basin, Mexico - 4869-30-0-1_MG | ecosystem: Environmental > Aquatic > Marine > Hydrothermal vents >...
AAATGGCAGACAGGTGCCATTTTTTTAGAATCTGATGCTACCTTTGGTGTTTCTGCCGGAGCAGGATTGCGTTATAGCCTCGACAAACTCGATTTACTTCTTGATGGTCGTTATCAATATTTCTTTTCAGACAATGTAGACGGTTTAAATGCACCTAACGATCCAGCAAATAAAAATAACGATTCAATGGTTTTTATAAATATTGGGATTGTTTATGTGTTTAATAAATATTAATACTTTGAAAAGCGGATTCTAAATCACTTATTAAATCACTTTCACTTTCTACACCAACACTCAATCGTATCAAAGAATCAACAACTCCAGTTTTTTCTCTTTCTTCTTTTGGAATTGAAGCATGTGTCATACTTGCCGGATGACCACTCAATGACTCAACTCCTCCCAAAGATTCTGCCAAAGTAAATATCTTTAAGCTTTCTAAAACCTTTATTGCATTTTCATATTTATTGCCTTTGATAGTAAAAGAAAGCATTCCTCCAAAATCTTTCATTTGTTTTTTAGCAATTTCATGGTTTGGATGTTCTTTAAAACCAGGCCAATAGACCTTATCTACTTTTGGATGTTTGATCAAGTAATTCGCAATTGCCCTACCATTTTCACAATGACGCTGCATTCGCAAGTGCAAAGTCTTAATACCTCGTAAAACCAAAAAACTATCCATGGGCCCACAAATTGCTCCACTGGCATTTTGAATAAAATACAATTTCTCAGCTAATTCTTTATCCTTTACTATTAGAGCACCCATAATAACATCTGAATGACCACCCAGATATTTTGTGGCTGAATGCATTACTATATCAGCACCGAGATCTAAAGGTCTTTGTAAATAAGGAGTTGCAAAGGTGTTGTCAACTATTAATAATAATTCATGTTTTTTAGCGATCTTAGCAGCTGCAGCAATATCAATAATATTCAACATAGGGTTAGTCGGAGTTTCAACCCAAATCATCTTAGTCTTTGAATTTACATAATTTTCAATATTCTCAGATTGCTCCATTCCAATAAAGTGAAACTTAATACCATAATTCTCAAAAATTTTTGTAAAAAGTCTATAGGTTCCGCCATAGAGATCATTTGTAGAAATAACCTCATCTCCAGGACTTAACAGTTTAATTACTGCATCAATAGAGGCTAACCCAGATCCGAAGGCCAAACCATAATTTCCATTTTCAATACTAGCTAAAGAATTTTCAACTGCTGTCCGTGTAGGATTCGCCGTTCGTGAATACTCATAACCTTTATGATCTCCGGGAGAAGTTTGTGCGTAGGTTGATGTTTGATAAATTGGAGGCATTACTGCTCCTGTACTTGGATCGTGCTCTTGACCCCCGTGTATTACTTTTGTATTAAATTCCATCGTTAAAAATATTACTTGTTTTTTTAAATTGATTAAACACTTTTTCAAGTACCTTCATTGCGCTAATAAAATCTATTTAATTATCCTATTGATTAATTTTCCTAATGTTAAGCCTTGTATAATGATCGAAAATACCACAACAATATAGGTAATAACCAGGAATAATTCTCGATGCATATCATTGGTTAAGCTAAGTGCCAACGCTATTGATATACCTCCTCGTAAACCTCCCCAGGTCATAATTAAATTTGTTCTTGGAACAAAATCCAGCTTCTTTGCGAAAATTTTTATCGGTAACATTAATGACAAATATCGTGCAAATAACAATAGTGGAATTGCTAAAATACCGGCTAAAATATAATTTTTATCAAAAGTTAAAATTAATATTTCCATCCCTATCAGTACAAATAATATCGTATTTAACAAAACGTCGACCAATTCCCAGAACTTATCCACATACTGCTCTGTAACTGCACTCATTGAGGCTTCTCGAACTGTGTCATGGCCTACAATTAAACCAGCAGTAACCATTGCCAAAGGAGCTGATAAGTGCATTTTTTGAGCTATTACAGTTCCGCCCATTACTAACGCAATTGTAATTATTACTTCAATATCATAATTATCAATTGACTTTAAAAGTTTATAAGAAATCCAACCTAATAATAATCCTAATGCTATTCCTCCTATCACTTCGATAAAAAAAAGTTCTGCTACATGTTCAAAGGAAAAAACACCACCTACCTTAGCAACTTGATATATGGTTAGAAAAATAACAACTCCGACACCATCGTTAAATAATGATTCTCCTACTATTTTTGTTTCTAGCTTCTTTGGCGCGCCAACTTGTTTTAATATACCCAATACCGCTATTGGATCTGTTGGTGAGATCAATGCACCAAACAATAAACAATAGATAAAATCAATATCTAAATCAATTAATTTAAGTAGGTAATACATCAAAATACCCACTAAAAAAGTAGAAGTAATAGTACCAACCGTTGCAAATGTTAATATGGGTTTTCGTTGTACTTTTAATTGCTGAAAATTGGTATGCAAGGCTCCTGCAAAGAGTAAAAAGCTAAGCATTACATCTAATAATACGGTCTCAAAATCTATACCCGAAATAAAATGCTTTTCCTTTTCCAAAAGGGTGTCATCAAAATAGCTCAAAGCAAAAAGAACCAAAGTAAATGTAATAGTAACAGACATCAAACCGATCGTATTTGGCATTTTTAAAAATCGGACATTTATATATCCGAAAACTGCTGAAAAGACAACCAATATTGTTATAACAGTAAACAAACTCATTTTAAATCAATTTACTCAACGATATAATAACACCTAAATGAATTCCTTCATGAAATGCACTAAATTTTAGGGCGTCATCAATATTGTTAAGACTTATATTTACGCTAGTGTGATAAACTTCATAATGATCAAAAACACCATTATCATAATCTTTTTGTGTTTTAACAACTGCCGGCATTAGATTGTTTTTTACATAATCTATATCTTCTTTGGAAACATCAGTGGTTGCCTTAGATCCTTTTGTGTATTTTGCAACAATCTTAGGATCAATTTCTAGGGGTAGACCTGAATTACCATAAATAAGCAATTGTTGTGTAACCAAAACATGGGCTATATTCCAAAAAATGGAATTGTTAAAATTCTTTGGAATTTTAATTAGTTGCTTATAGGTCAATTCCTTTAAATAGTTTTCTAAAACCTTTCGATTAAATATTGCTGTTTCAAATAATATATCCATTCTATTTAATTTTCGCTAAAAATAGGTAACTTTCCATTGATAAATATAACGATCTTCAAAAGAATGAAAAAAATTTATTATTTAAAGACTTGTGACAGCTGTAAAAGAATTCTTAAATCAATTCCGTTAGATGGCTTTATATTACAAGACATTAAATCTAATCCTATAAAAATAAAAGAAATTGAACAAATGAAAGATTTGGCCGGAAACTATGAGTCGTTATTTAGTCGAAGAGCAAAAAAATATAAAGCTATGGATTTGAAAAACCAAACCCTGTCAGAAATTGATTACAAGCAACTTATAATCAATGAATATACATTTTTAAAACGTCCGGTAATTATAGTAAACGATCATATTTTCATTGGAAATAGTAAAAAAAATGTTTCGTTATTGTCACAAATGCTTAATTCCTAATCTTTAATATTAATTTATTGTTGTAAAAATCATTTATTTCATCACATGCTAAAAAAACTTATTCATAAAAAGAGTCTGGCAATAATATTAATATTTACGCTTTTACTCGTTTCCATAAACTCTATTGTATCAAATATCATTCAACATAAGATTTCGGATCTGCTAGTTAAAGAAAATTCAAAATATTATGTGACAACTGTTGAAGAGGTTCATTTTAAAGCATTAAAAAGATCTATTGTGCTGAATAATGTTTTTCTAAGTCCAACCAGTAAATCCTTCAGTAACTTAAAAAATAAAAAAACAAAGAACCCTAATCTACAGAAAATTCAAATATCATCTTTAGAGCTAAACGGAATTCATTTATTAAAAATTCTATTTAAAAACAAAATTGAAATCAATAATCTAATAATCAATAATTTATTATTTCAAGAATTCAAAAATTCAAAAATAAAAAGTCCACCTAAAAAAGATTTAAACATTGATTCCATATATATTAAAAATATTAATGGCTTTAAGATAAATAAGATAAACGTAAATAATCTAATCTTTCAGATTACTGATGTTTCAACTAATAAAATTTCATTTCAAAATAAACCGGTCAGTTTTAATCTAACAGGTTTCGAATTAGAAGAATATAAAGATGACTATTTCCGATTGTTCCCTCTGAACAATAAATTTGAAATTGATAAAATCAATATTGATTTTCCAGATAAAAAATATAATTTTTCGATGGAAGCTGTCACCGTTGAATTTGAGAAAGATATTGTCAACATTAAAAATCTAAGTTACAATCCTTTAATTAAAAGAACGGATTTGTCAAATACTTATAAATTCAATACTGCAATATTTAATGTAAAAGTTGAAGATGTAAAATTATATAATTTTAGTATTGGTAAATTGATTGCAAATAAAGGTTTATTCATTGATAGTATCTCAATATTTAATCTTGATCTCAAAATATATAAGGACAAAAGAAAACCTTTCGATCTAGAAAAGAGGCCAACCCTGCCTCATTTGGCTTTAAAACAAATGAAAACTCCGTTATTGATACAAAAAATAAAAATTTCAAATAGCAATATTTTATTTGAACAAAGATTAGAAAAAGGAGATTTGTTAATGACAGTTAGTTTAGATAAATTAAATGCTAACATTTCTAATATCTCATCTATTAAAAAGTATAGAGAAAGTCCATTAAAAGTTCATTTAACATCTAAATTAATGAACAGTTCTAATATGAAAATTGACATTACCATGCCCTTAAAAAATGGACAAGATATGTTTTATTTTAATGGAAGCTTAAGCCCCACAAAATTTAAATATTTTGACTCTGTAATTGTTCCAGCTATTGGAATAAAAATACTACAAGGCGATTTAGATCATTTATCTTTTAGTGCAAGTGCCAATAGTACTTCATCAAATGGTAAAATGACTTTATTATACCACGACCTGGAGGCTGAGGTTTTCAAATCAAAAAGTAATGAAGAAAACAAGTTTTTGAGCTGGACCGTTAATCATGTAGTACACACATCCAATCCAAATAAAAAAGGTCATAAAAGGGAAGCTATAATGCACACTGAAAGAGTTATTTACAAGGGATATATAAATTACTTATGGAAAACTATTCAATCTGGAATTACAAATACCATTGCCCCCATGGGGAAAACAACCGATAAGGCCAAAGCAAAAAATGAAAGGAAAGCCAAAAGGCAACACAAAAAAAATAAGAATTAATTGATTTCTATTTGTACAACCAAGTATTTAATTCATTCTCAATTTACAGGAATTTTCTTTCAATGATTATTATCAAACGTTCTTCCAATTCTTCCAAATCGTTCCAATTGTATTTAGGTTTTACCTTATATTGTATATAGTGTAGTGCTTCCTGTTTGTTGTTACATGCATTTAATTTACTTAACACCGTATTGAATTCTGTCTGACTAAAGTTAAAAAGCTTGTTAACAAAAGCTATTCTATCATTCAACCCAATTTGAATACTACTGTTTACTAATTTATCATTTAGTGACAATTGTTGAGATTCGCCTCTTTTTGTTTCAAACAATTTTTCTGTTTCCTCCAGTGAAATCGTGTCTTTAAACTCAGCTTTTTGACTCATATCCTCTTTTATGGAATCAAATGTTGGAACGAATAAATCATTCAAACTCACAGGTGCTTTCTCAATTTCTTTTTCAATTGGTTCATGCAAATGCTCCGAAACTTGAACTTTATTGTCAATCTCTGAAACCTCATTTTTAACTTCTAAAGCAGGCTCTTCTTTAATTTCTTTGTTAACAGGTGAATCGATATTCGTTTCAACCTCATTCCGATCATCAGTTTCTGTTATTTCCAATGCATTACTTTCTTCGTTGATAAGTAATTCTTGTTTGTTATTCAAATTCTTTAAAACAACAACCTTTTCATATAGATCTCTAACTTTTTCTAAAATCACGTCAAGCTCTACATCGTCCTTTAACAAAAGTATTTCCGTTGCAATTTTCTTTAATTCTGTCCTTAAATCCTTATTCATAATCTTAGTATTAAACAATGACTTCTTTACTTTTCAAGAAATATACAAAATTAATATTTTCAAAAGAAAATTCTACTAAAGATTTTCATTACTTTTGTTTTATCTAATAATAAATACTTTTTTAACCATTTCAAGCTTAAAAATTTAATATGTTTCTTGAAAATACAGTAAATCATATAGAACAATTTGGGTGGATTGAAGTAATCTGTGGTTCTATGTTTTCTGGAAAAACAGAAGAATTGATCAGGCGGCTTAAACGTGCTCAATTTGCAAAGCAAAAGGTTGAAATATTTAAACCTGGGGTCGACACTAGATATGCTGATGAAATGGTGGTTTCGCATGATGAATCAGAAATAAGATGTACACCTGTTCCTTCCTCCGCTAATATTATGTTACTAGCGAATGATATTGATGTGGTTGGAATTGATGAGGCTCAGTTTTTTGATGATGAAATAGTAAGTGTTTGTAATGATTTAGCAAATAGAGGAATAAGAGTTATTGTTGCCGGATTAGATATGGATTTTCAAGGAAATCCTTTTGGGCCTATGCCTAATCTTATGGCTACTGCTGAATATGTTACCAAAGTTCACGCTGTTTGTACCAAAACGGGTAACTTGGCCCATTATAGCCATAGAACTGTTGCAAATGATAGTTTGGTTCTTTTAGGGGAATTACAAGAATACGAACCTCTGAGTAGGGCTGCCTATTTTAAAGAAATTGAAAAGGAAAAACAGAAAACAGAGCAACAAAAAAATGAATAATAGCCCTACCTTATTAGAAATTGATTCAGCTGCAATAAAACATAACTTACACTATTTTAGATCTCAAATTCAAAGTAACACGAAATTATTGGTTGTTATTAAAGCCTATGGATATGGAAGCGATCCTGTTGCTGTGGCTAAAATTCTGGAACAAGAAAAAGTAGATTATTTGGCAGTTGCCTATACAGAGGAAGGCGTCCAATTACGTAAAGCAAATGTTTCCCTTCCAATTCTTGTTTTACACCCTCAAATAGAAAACTTCGATAGGATAATATTATACCAACTTGAACCTGCTCTATATAATTTCAGATCTTTAAATCAATTCATTGAAACTGCAGAAAAAAATCAATCGATCAATTACCCTGTACATATAAAAATAGATACAGGTATGAATAGACTTGGTTTTAAGGAGAATGATATTGGTGAATTACAAACAGTATTGCAAGCAATTAATTTAAAAATTGTTTCCTTTTACTCTCATTTGGCAGCCAGTGAAGATCCTAAAGAAAATGAATTTACCATGAATCAGGTTACTTCTTTTAAAGAGATGGCAGAATCTCTTAGTAATATTTTACCTTATAATCCTTTAAAACATCTTTCAAACACTTCCGGAATCATTAATTATCCTGATGCCCATTTTGATATGGTAAGACTTGGTATTGGTTTGTATGGGTTTGCAAATAGAGACAAGGAAACTGCCAAACTTAAAAATGTATTTCATTTAAAAACTAAAATATCACAAATTTATATCCTTGAAAAGGGAGAAACTGTAAGTTATAACAGAAAATTCAAAGCAGAAAAACGTTCAAAAATTGGAGTTATTCCAATTGGATACGCAGATGGCTTAAAAAGAAACTTGGGAAACAATGTGGGCTCTGTATATATTAAGAATAGAAAAATCCCAATTGCAGGAACTATATGTATGGATATTACCATGATTGATCTAACCGGTATTGAATGCTCAGAAGGTGATGAGGTGATCATTTTTGGCAGCCAAGACCATATTTTAGAGTTTGCAAAAAAAACTTCTACCATATCGTATGAAATATTAACTTCTATTTCACAACGCATTCAACGAAAATTGATATAATTTTTTTTTATCTTCGTTTTTAATTAATTTTAAATCCCCCAAATAATGTTAAAAGAATTTAAAGAATTTGCTTTAAAAGGTAGTTTACTCGACATTGCTGTCGGTTTTGTTATGGGTGCCGCATTTAAAAGTGTGGTAACGGCATTCACCGGAGGCATTGTCTCTCCATTAATTGGATTGTTGTTTAATTCTGACCTTAAAGACCTCAAGTGGGTTGTCAAAGAAGGAATTGCAAATTCTGAAGGAAAAATTGAAGGAACTATTTCAGTACTTTATGGAGAGTTTATAACTACTGTAATTGATTTTGTAATTGTAGCTTTTGTGATGTTTTTAATTGTTAAGACAGTAAATCACATGAAGAGAAAAGAGGAAGAGGCTCCTGCAGAACCGGCTGGTCCAACTCAGGAAGATTTACTAGTAGAAATTAGAGATTTACTTGCTAAAAAATAAAAACTTAGCTTTTTTTACTTAAAAACACTTCCGCAATTGACGGTGAGTTTTTTGCTTTTTCAAGAAGAAAGAATTCATCGTTTTTTGCTACTTTCCCAGTTTCTAGAACTTTAAAATAAATACCACTTTTTGTTGTATTCCAAAATTGTTTAATCACTTTGGCATCTTGAAACCTAATTCCTAGTTTAACACAAGGTTGACGAGGTTTAGCAACTTCAATTTTAGCTTCTCCTAATTTATAGATACTTCCTACGGTAATATCATCCTCCCAAAGATTGGTTACGGTTAAATTCTCTCCAAAAAAACCATAAGAAAATTCTAAATGGGGATATAACTTTTTCCAATAGGCATAATGATTTTCTCCATAGGCGTATACAGCTTGATCTACACCTCCATGATATTTTCTATCTATCACATCATCATTAACAACATCTTCCTTGCCTAAAAAAATCACATCTTTCACAGGGTCTTTAAATATTCCTGTTTCATATATTTTCCCTTTCCAACTAACAGTTTTCTTTTTTCCAATATTTACAGATATTATTCTCATTAGTTCATTGGCTCATTAATTCATTTACTCACTAATTTATCTACTATTTTTCTATCATTAGATAACCTTGGCATCTTATTTTGCCCTCCCAGTTTACCAATGGATTTCATATAGTTTTTAAATCCATTCTTGGAAACTTTGGTGATTTTTAATGTTTGTAAAATACTCCCCTCCAAAAGATCTAAATAATAGGAATTTTGTTTTTGCATTTCAGTATCAATTTGAAGAGCCAATTTTCCTATATCATCAGGCTCATTTACAAACTCAATAAACCATTCGTGATAAGGTAAATCTCCATTGGGTGGATTAACTTGGGGGGCAACTGTAAATTCATTGATCTGAATGTTTGTACCATCAATAGCTACTTGTAACGATTGTTCAACTTCTTTTGCTATAACATGTTCTCCGAAAGCTGAAATAAAATGTTTAATTCTTCCTGTTACAATTATCCTATATGGTTTTAAAGATGTAAATTCAACCGTATCTCCGATGTTATATCCCCAAAGCCCTGCATTTGTTGAAACAATCAAAACATAATTTATTCCAATCTTCACATCTCCTATGCTAATTCTACCGGGATCTTCATCAAAAAACTCATTGGCTGGAATAAACTCGTAAAAAATTCCACTATTCAGTAATAATAACATCCCTGTTTTTTTATTACTGCTGTTTTGTTTGTCTTGATAAGCGAAAAACCCTTCAGAAGCCGGGAACAGTTCGATTGAGTCAACTCTTCTGCCAATCAATTTTTCCATATTCATCCGGTAAGGTTCATAGTTTACACCACCATAAACAAACAAATTAAAATTTGGAAAAATCTCACTTATACTTCCACCTCTTTTTTCAATTAACTTCTCGAAATACATTTGTACCCACGATGGTATTCCACTAATTAATCGCATATCTTCAGACCAGGTTTCATCTACTATAGCATTTACCTTTGTTTCCCAGTCATCTATACAATTAGTTTCCCAGCTTGGCATCCGGTTCTTTTGCAGATATTTTGGTACATAATGTGCAACTATTCCTGATAACCTCCCGGTTTTAACAGGGTTTGAACTATCTATTTCGGGACTTCCTTGAAGGAAGATCATTTTTCCATCAACAAAATCGGCATTACCTGTTTGATCTATATAAAGTAATAGTGCTTCTTTTGCCGCAGCAATTTGAAAAGGCATAGATTCTTTGGTGATTGGAATATATTTTGCTCCTGAAGTTGTACCTGAGGTTTTGGCAAAGTAAATTGGTTTGCCTTGCCATAGAACATTTTCTTCCCCTTTCTTTATCCTTTCAACATAAGGTTTCAGCTTTTCATAATCTCGTATTGGAACAAGATTTTTAAAATTGTCATACGACTGAATTGAGGCAAATTGATGATCCTTGCCAAAAACTGTGTTTCGAGCTTCAGCAATAAGCGAGTTAAAGACTTTTTCCTGAGTTTTTACCGGATTATTAGCCCATTTATAAACTTTTTTTGAAACTTGTTTCGCGTATATTTTTGCAAAAAATGATTTTATCACAAACTAGATTTATTATTGATTGTAGTTCTTTTAATTATTCAAAATTAATATAGTTAGCCGGGTTTACCGGATACCCATCATTCCATAACTCAAAATGCAAATGTGGTCCGGTTGAAAAAGTTCCTGTTGAACCTGCACTGGCAATCACTTCTCCCGATATTACCAATTCACCTTGATTTTTAAAAATTGATGAGTTGTGCTTATATACCGATATAAATCCCTGACTGTGTTCCAATACAATTACATATCCTGTGTCAGCGGTGAATCCACTAAAAATAACTGTCCCATCAGCCACAGCTTTGACCGGAGTATCATTCTCTACAGCAATGTCAATAGCAAAATGCTTTTCTTTAGAATTATAATTTTCTGTAATTTCTCCTTTTATTGGAGATGTAAAAACTATATCATTACTTCTAGTAGCTTCAGAAAATACACTAAACCTATCCAATTGTTCAACTTCCTCCCGAAAAGCAGAATCTACAGCTGATGGTGCAAAATCAATTTTATCAATTTGCAATTGCTTTAATACAGAATCTTTGTTAAAAGTAACCCTTTTGATCTCTCCCTTTAAAACTTGTTGAATGTTCTCAATATATAAGTTGTTTACCGAGAGGGCTTGATTTAGTGAGTCAACCTTATAAACTAAATTCGTTGCTTCTTTTTGTAACTCAGTAGATGAATAGCCTTGAATATATTCTCTTAACGGAGTAAATACAATAAATAAAATTGTCAAGGATATGAGAATTACAGAAAATATTCCTCCAAAAACAAAGGCATTCAGTCTGTTAAGTTTAAATGAAAATCTCTCTTCAAAGGTGTTTTCATTCAGTACCACAAAACGATATTTGAACGTTAATTTCTCTTTTATGTATCCTTTTATTTTATTTATATCCATCTCATTTTATTCCTAAACAAATATACGATGTTTTTGATTTGATAAAGGCAACCTCTATATTATTTACATGATAAGACAGACTCCAACACTATTTGTAAAAATTCATTTCATCTAAATAATTCCACACTTTAGATGGCAGTAACGGACTTATATTCTTACCCTTTTTTATAGCATTTCTGATAAAGGTTGAAGATATTTCTACAATTGGTGCATCTGTAATATGAACTTTTGGATGATCCATATATTTTGCATTTCCCTTATTTTCATTTACTCTAGGATAGATATATAAATTATGGTTTTGTAAAATAGTTTCAAAATTCTTCCATTTATGGAAAGTTTTTAAATTATCCTCTCCCATGATCAAACTAAATTCATGTTCAGGGTGTTTTTCATATAAATGAATGAGTGTGTTAATTGTATAATTTGGTTGAGGTAAGTCAAATTCAATTTTAGATGGTTTTAATTTAATCATATCTTCAACAGCAATCATAACCATTTGATAACGATGATATTCAGCTAATAAACTGCTCTTTTTCTTAAAGGGATTATGTGGAGTGACAACAAACCAAACGCTGTCTAAATCTGTGAATTCTGCCATATGATTGGCAATGATCAAATGACCAACGTGAATAGGGTTGAATGTGCCAAAAAAAAGACCAATTTTCATTTTTTAAAAATTATCAATTATCGTAAATGTCATTTTCCAGAATAGAATTTTTATTTACTTTCTACAAAGCTTTTAACCAGTTTGTAAGCTTCCTTTTTCGCAGTTTCCAGATCATCATTCACCAAAATATAATCAAATTCATCTGCGTATTTTAATTCTCTTTCTGCTTTACGAACACGCTCTTGAATTCTTATTTCCGAATCTGTCTTTCTGTTTCTCAGTCTATCTTCCATCACCTTAATAGATGGTGGTTTAACAAATACCGAAAGGGTTTGTTTCGGAAATTTATTCTTTATCCTCAAACCACCTATAACATCAATATCAAAAATTACGTGTTTCTTATACGACCATATTCTACTCAATTCTGATTTTAATGTTCCATAAAAATTGTTGTGATAGACTTCCTCCCATTCTACAAAATCTTTCTGGTCAATATGATTTTTAAACTCATCTAATGAAATAAAATGATAATCTTTTCCGTCGATCTCACTTCCTCTTTTTTCTCTAGAAGTTACCGAGATAGAAAAATCTAAATTCAGATCTTTTTGATCTAATAAATGATGAACAATTGTTGTTTTACCCGATCCCGAAGGTGCTGAAAAAACAATAAGCTTATCAAACTTTTTACTCATTATTACAAGACATTTAGCAATTGTTCTTTAATTTTTTCCAACTCATCCTTCATTTGAACTACCTTTTTTTGCATAGGTGCAAAATTAGATTTCGAGCCAATTGTGTTTATTTCTCTTCCAATTTCTTGCGAAATAAATCCGAGTTTTTTGCCATTAGAATCATTACTGTTCAACTCTTCCCTAAAGAATTCTAAATGGTTAGTTAGTCTTACCTTTTCTTCTGTAATGTCTAATTTTTCTAAATAATAAATCATTTCCTGCTCAAAACGATTCTCATCTACTGTAACTTTCAATTCATTAATCGCTTTTTTCAATCTTTCTCTAACAGTTTGCAATCTTTCTTCGTCTAAATTTATAACCTCTTCTAAGTTATTCTTAATGGTTTCTAATCTAAAATCAAAGTCTTTCTTTAATACCAAGCCTTCAGCCAATCTATATTCTTGTAAACTTTTTAAAGCATTGTCAATACTGTTTTCAATCTTGGCCCATTCCTTTTCATCCAACTCTTCACGTTCTGTTTTTAAAACATCGGGTAATCGCATGGCAATAGACAAAGAGTCTGTATCTTTATTAAATTCCTCCAATTGCTGAACATAATGTGAAACTATGGCTTTGTTGATACGTGTAGTAGATTCTTCAGAAGTAGACTCAATAAAAAAAGTAAGATCAACTTTCCCTCTAATCAATTCCTTCGCCAATTTTCGCCGTATTATAATTTCTTTTTCTCTATAAATTCCGGGAAAACGAGTGTTTAAATCTATATTCTTGCTGTTTAGTGATTTTATTTCAATGGTTACTTTTTTTGTGTCTAACTGAATAATCGACTTTCCATAACCTGTCATTGATTTTATCATCTTATTTTTTTAAAATTAGGCAAAGTTACTAATAAATTAGTCGAAAGGCTAATAACAGAATCTCTCGATAAACCATGTTGTTCTTTGTTATATTAATGGATCAATTGTGTTCTTTTCCAGATTTTCTGGTAACTAAATAAACACCTATGAAAATTAATACAGTAGCGAGTATTTTTAAACTGTTGAGTGAGTCACTGCCAACTATCAAAGCATATGTACTAGCAATTACCGGTTGGAGATAGATAAAAATACTTAAAGTAGTGGGTTTTAATTTTCTTATGGCAAACAGATTAAACATATAAGATAAAAAAGTTGTAAAAATTACAATATATCCGATCTTATATATTGCAGGTCTGGGAATATTTATCCAATCAACTTCGCTAAATTCTTGATAACCAAATGGAATAACCATAATTAATCCAAATAAATATAACCACTTTGCAAAAGTTAAAGGGTTGTATTTTTTAGCAAGATTTTTTATTAATATTAAATATAATGCATAGGAACTTGCATTTACCAGAACCAATAAATTACCAATAGCAGCATTTTCACCTGCTGCAATTTTTTGTCCATATATTATTAGTAATGCTGCACCGGCCATTCCAATGAATATACCGGCTAGTTTTCTCTTAGTTGCTTTCTCTTTTAAAAAAAAATTTGAAAATAACAAAACGATAATTGGCGAAGTAACCATGATAACCGATGCACTAATCGGGCTAGTCATACTTAATCCTTTAAAGAAAGCCATCATATTAAGTGCTACTCCGAAAATTGCAGCTAGAAAGATTCGCGAAAAATCAGAAAATGCAATTTTTTCTTTTTTAATAAAAAATCCTGCAATCCAAAAAAGTATAGTTGCCCCTATTACCCGCAATAATATAAACCCGAAAGGCTTGATATAAAGTGGCATCACTTCTTTTGCAACAGTAAAACTTATACCGTAAATCACAGCTGCCAAAAAAGCCAATAAAAAAGCCGATTTTCTTGAGTTCAAAATATAACTTGTTAATTATTAGATAAATACATCACTTTAATTAAAAACAATAATTCCTAAAAAAAATTAACCACGGAGAATTCCGTGGTTAAAAAAATCAATATGTGTATAGTTTATTTATTCTCTTCGAACCTTTTTGAAACTTCATTCCAATTAATCACATTAAAAAATGCACCAATATAATCGGGACGACGATTTTGATAATTCAAATAATAAGCGTGTTCCCAAACATCTAATCCTAGAATTGGGAAACCTCCACAACCTGTGTCAGGCATTAGGGTATTGTCTTGATTTGCTGTTGAACACACTTCAACCCTTCCTCCTTTGTGTACACAAAGCCATGCCCAGCCAGACCCAAATCGAGTTGCAGCTGCCTTAGAAAAAGCATCTTTAAATTCATTAAATGAACCATAAGCATCATTAATTGCATTGGCTAAAGAACCCGTTGGTTCTCCGCCTCCATTGGGTGACATTATTTTCCAAAAAAGGTCGTGATTGTAATATCCGCCGCCATTATTTCTAACGGCTTTATTGCCCATGTCTAAACCATTTAAGATTGCTTCAATCGACTTTCCTTCCAGGTCTGTTCCTGCAATTGCATTATTCAAATTTGTTGTATAACCATTGTGGTGTTTGGTGTGATGTATTTCCATTGTTCTGGCATCAATATATGGCTCTAACGCATCATAGGCATAGGCCAATTTTGGTAATTGAAATGACATAATTTATAGTTTTAGTAGTTACGCCGGTAAGTCATAGACTAGCGGCTTTTTATATATTTTGATCAAAGATACATATTAATAAAAAGAAAAATTAAATTTCAAAATAGAAAATTATTATTTTGGCATAAGTATCTTTTATCCTTATTTTTCCGTTCTCATTTTGTGTAATGCTTTGGCAATAGCATTGTGAGAAACGGTCGCGTTCTCAAAATTTTTACTTATTATTTCTTTTTCATGAACATTTGCTTCCAATTGGTTCAATATGTTCATTAAATGCATTTTCATATGTCCTTGTTGAATTCCTCCTGTCGTTAATGCCTTTAAAGCAGCAAAATTTTGAGCCAAACCGGCTACAGCTACTATTTCCATCAATTCTTTTGCAGATGGGTTTTGTAATATCTCTAAAGATAATTTTGCCAGAGGATGTAATTTGGTCAATCCGCCAACTGTTCCAAGAGATAAAGGAATTTCAATCCAAAAATGAAATACTCCATTTTCAATTTTTGCATTTGTCAAACTTTTATAAGTCCCACTTTTAGAGGCAAATGCATGAGCTCCTGCTGCTATTGCTCTAAAATCATTACCCGTAGCCAATACTACCGCATCAATACCGTTCATTATTCCTTTGTTATGAGTAACCGCCCGATAGGGTTCTACATTAGCAATGGCAACAGCTTCTACAAATTTTTGCGCATAATATTCAGCATCCTCCTCGAAAAAATCATTTATGTTACATCTAACTTCAGCCCGAACCAAACATTCAGGTACATAATTGGATAATATACTCATCACAATTTTAATTTCTTCGTTCAAACTGTCCAAAGCTTCTTTTTTAAAGGTTTTGGCTATGGCTTCAAGACAAGAATTTATGAAATTCGCACCCATACTATCTACTGTTTCAAAAGTAACATGTAGTTGGTAATAGTTCTCTAATCTAGAGGTTTTGTCTTTGAATTCAATATTCAATATTCCACCTCCTCTTTTCCTCATATTAGCAGTAATGGAATTGGTTGCATTAATTAGATTCGATTTAATTTCATTAAAGAACTTCTTTAGAATATCAAAATCTCCTTTAAACATAAAATGTACTTGTCCAACTTTTTTAGTTGAAATCACTTTAGCGTGAAATCCACCTCGTGTGCTCCAAAATTTTGCAACCAGTGATGCAGCAGCAACAACTGAACTTTCTTCAATTGCCATTGGAATTGCAAAAGGCTTTCCATTAATAATGAAATTTGGAGCTATAGCATAAGGAATATAAAAATTGGAGATAGTATTTTCTATAAACTCATCATGTAGCTGTTGTAACCTTTTGTTGCTGTTTACATATTGATTTAAAGTTTCTATTCCTTCATCTACATTGGTAAAAAAGTTAGTGGCTACCCATTTTATTTTTTCTTCTTTAGAGAATTTTGAAAACCCTGAAACTAATTTTGAC
>Ga0190293_1000333_pt1 | contig 16651 bp, 13 predicted proteins | sample 48693001_MG_FD_161671 | JGI IMG/M metagenome (GOLD analysis project Ga0190293, IMG submission 161671) | Hydrothermal vent microbial mat bacterial communities from Southern Trench, Guaymas Basin, Mexico - 4869-30-0-1_MG | ecosystem: Environmental > Aquatic > Marine > Hydrothermal vents >...
TAATTATGATAAATAAATTAATGTAAATTACTTATACTTTTATAATAACAATACACGTTTTACTACAAATAATATTCAATCTAGTACTTTAAAAAATACTATTATGGTGAAAACAATTGCTCGTAGGTTTCATATAATATATTTAAAATTTATCCGACATCGTTATGAAGGTTTTAAGTATAGAAAAATAGCCAATTTGCCGGATACAGACATCCTTCAAAATAAATCATTTTACTATCTTGGTTTAGTAGCAATTTTCCGAGGAGAAGATGATTATCTTGTAGAATGGATTGAATTCCATAAAATGATTGGTGTAGATCATTTTATTCTATATGATAACGGCTTAGAAAAAAGTTCGCAAGTTCTACTTGAACCCTATATTGAAAATGGTATGGTAACTCACATACCTTTCCCTGATATCCCGGGTCTCCGGGATGGAAAACATGCCGACACCCTCTCTATTCAACAAATGGCATATGCTGACTGTATCATTAGATTCCGACATCATTTTAAATATTTGCTACAATTAGATATTGATGAATTTTTGTTTCCAAAAGAACATCATACAATAACCGAAGTACTCAAGTGTTACAATGAAGATAAAATTTCAAGAATTGAAATTAACTGGACTAATTTTGGTGACAGTGGACACAAAACAAAACAAAACGGCTTGGTAATTGAAAATTTTATCAAATCAGATAGTAATATTGAACCAAATACTGTAAAAAGTATTTCAAGTACACAATTTTTATCTAATAGATTTGTCTATACTAATGTACACAGATTTAGCCATCGTTTTACGTTAAAAGATATTTTTACTAAATTATTTTTAGGATATCCACAAATTATAAAAGGAAAAACCGCAAATGATTTATTCCAACTAAATCATTACAATACTAAATCGAAAGAGGAATACGCACGCAAATTAAGGATAAATAAAGGGGGTTATATGGTTGGGGAAGAAACTGAGGGGAAATTTATAAAATTAAATTTTCAATTTAATAAAATTAAAAATAGAACAATTTTTAGATTTGTATATAAATTAAAGCAGATATTAGATAATAATTCGGAAAAGTCTAAAACTTAAAAAGTTAATATTTGTTCGGATTAATTGCTTGAGTACTTTTTTAAATGTTTCAAATATTGATTAAGTATCTCTGATTCATTCGACAATATTTTTTTTATAGTGTCTTCGCTTACCGAATAATTTTGTGTTTTAGAATTGCAACAGTGACGGATAAAATAAATAAAAGTTCGCCATAAGATTACTGGAAAACTTTTTTTTACTGACATAGAAATATCTTTGTAATTACCTATAAATTGTTTTGCAAGCCACTCTCGAATAAGTTTCTCAAAAGTATTTCTCCCAATGTCAGGATTAGGATACCTTAATCGACACTCATTAGTAATATGAATTTTATTAAATTGAATTGAATCTGCGGAATAAAAATTTTGAATCAATATCTGCTGAATTTCACAAGATGCCCACCAATGAATATCATAGAATTGATTTTGATAAGGTATTATAATACCATCCTTAATTACTTCATTGTGAAAAGCTATCATTTGCTCGTCATTAAATAAAAAAGAATGATATTTTAGCCATCTAAGCGGGGTCTTTTTTGTTTTTTCCAAGAAAACAGGAACGGCTATTGCCGGTTTTAGTACCATTAGATTTTCTTCAAATTCGCCCCACCCTCCTTTTTTAAATGCTATATCGTCATCACCAAAATATAGTAAAGATAATCTTCTTTCTCCAAAGCGATTTCTAATATTTTATTTCTGCCTTGTGCCCATGTTGAATTAGGGAAAAATATCGCTTCATCTATTTGTTTATCATAAGTTAAGAAAATAGCATCAGCATTATCTCTATTAACCAAATTTAAATAATTTTTAATCAAATCTGAACGACCTTGAATTAGATATAGAAAATTTTTCATTTGTACTTAATCTGGTCAATCCATGCGAAAAACATAGTCGCCTCAGAAGAAAACCATCCATTAATATTTTTCGATTTTCGCGTAATATTTATAGCTTTGTCAGTTTTTATTTTATTCGTTCGATAACAAAACAATCTTAACAGTAAACAAATTCTATTTCAAGTTATTATTATCATATATTTAATACATTACTATTAAATATCAAAAACGTTTTTTGATCTATAGAAAAGAGTAGTATAGAAAATTTCAAGACCATTAGGTTTAATTCCACTAAATGTTAATTCTCTAAATCCATTTTTAAGATAGAATCGAAATACATCTTTATATCGTTCTCTATTACTGTCATCAAGCAGTAAAATCCCATCAGGAGTAAAATATTTGATCGCCTTTTTTGCGCATTCAACTCTTTTGCGACCATCAATAATAATAAATTCATATTTCTGTTTTTTAGGTGTGATATCCTCTATAGCACTAGAATAATTTTTATCCAACAGTACATAAGATAACTCAACATTAGATATAGTGTTTAATTTAGTACCAATTTTCTCAAACCATTCGGTATTGTATTCAATTGAAGTAATTTTATTAACCAACTTTGAAAAGTATATAGTTGAATAACCTGAACCATATTCAAAAACATTTATAGATTTATTTAACCTTTTACTTAAAAATTCGATTACCGCATAATTCATCCAGGGTAATGGATTATTATCTTTATCAATTGGTTTAAAGGTGCGAAATGATTTTAGATAACCGGTTTGGTGTAAATATGATTCTCTATGAAATAATATATGTCTAATCCAATTGTAATATCTTAATCTTTCAACAATTTTTTTAGGAAATGTGGCGATAACTATTTTTTTCATTTTTAAATGATTCCATATTTTCATGTATTTCAAACATAAATACAACTTATCCGTAGAACATTGAAATATACAATTAAATCGCATTTCTTAAATACAAATCCTTCTCGATAAAATGCATTTACTGAGAAGGATTTCAATGTCGGGGTGAGAGGATTCGAACCTCCGACCCCCTGCTCCCAAAGCAGGTGCGCTAACCGGGCTGCGCTACACCCCGAAAAATGGTGGGTGAGAGATGGGACTCGAACCCACGACCACCTGGACCACAACCAGGAGCTCTAACCAGCTGAGCTACTCCCACCATTTGGCTCTAAAATGAGCGGCGAAAATTAAACGCGATTTTTATTCTAATCAAGTTGAACTTATAATAATTAAAAACATATTTAAACCTCTATCAAATAGCTTTTTCAAATCAGTTCACGAATTGTAACTTTCACTATGCGCTTAATACACCGATATATCATGAGAGAAATGTTTTCGCCATTCATATTTTCATTATTAGTGATAATATTTATTCTATTCGTACAATTCCTATTGCGTGCTATTGATAGATTTCTTGGCAAAGGGATCGATACATTTACAATACTTGAATATCTGTTTCTAAACTTGGCCTGGATAGTCGCTTTAGCGGTACCAATGGCAGTGTTAATCGCTTCTCTAATGGCTTTTGGAAGAATGTCGGAAGACAATGAAATCACCGCAATGCGAGCTGCGGGAATAAGTTTTCTTAAAATTATCAGACCCGGTATAATTTTTGGAATAATTGTATGTTGTTTATTACTCTATTTTAATAATTTTGTCTTACCGGAGATGAATTTTAAAGCAAGAATCTTGTCCGGTGATATTTATCGAAAACGACCTATGTTAAGTATTGATCCGGGGCATTTTATCGGTGATTTACCGGACTACGGAATGATTATCGGCGGTAAAACCGGCGAAGTGATGGAAGATGTGCGGATCTTCAGCAAAAACAGTCGCAATAAACAGACTAGCATTTACTCAAAAACCGGCGAACTTGAAACAATCGGCAACGAATTAATACTTACGCTCTATAACGGTGAAATACATGAATTGGATGTTAAAGATTTTGGTGAGTACAGGCGTATTCAATTTTCAAAACACAAAATAAATATTCCCATGGATGATCTCCTATTAATGCGACGAGATACATCAAACCGAACTGATAGAGAAATGACAATTCCTATGATGTTGGAAAGGAAAAACAGTTATCAAAATAGAGTAAATAGTGTTTGGAAACGGATGGGTAATAACTATTATAAGACAACTGGTGATTCTATAGTTCCGAAAACGTTGAGCAAAACAATGTCCGACCTATCCAAATATCAAGAAGATGTTGAACAAGATACTTCATTTTCTCAACTTCAAATTAATACAAAATTACGCAAAATCAAGACATCAGAACGTCAAATGACCAATGAATTCAACTTATTGAACAGTTATCAAAAAAGTATCAATAAATATGGAGTTGAAATTCATAAAAAATTCTCTTTACCGGTCGCTTGTATTCTATTTGTCCTTTTGGGTGCTCCCTTGGGTGTGTTGGCTCGAAAAGGAGGATTTGTCGTTGGGATGAGTTTAAGTTTTGGATTTTTCTTAATATATTATTTATTATTAATTGGTGGGGAGGAAATGGCTGATAGAAATTTAGTTTCACCGGCTGTTGGAATGTGGGCTCCTAATATTTTACTATTTATAGTCGCACTTTATCTTACAGTAAGGACAGTACGTGAACGGACGCCATTAAGAATTAAATGGCCATCATTTTTAAATCGGAAAAAGTAGAGAGAGCATGATACCTTCAGAAATTATTAAACAAAAACGGAATGGAAACGAAATTTCACACGCCCAAATTAAAGATTTTATAAATGGCTACGTAAACGACGAAATCCCGGAGTATCAAATGTCTGCACTTCTGATGGCAATTTTCTTTAATGGTATGACGGATACTGAAATATCAGCTTTAGTGGATGTTATGTTAAATTCAGGGAAAAGAATGGATTTTACGCATAGCGCCAACTACGTTGCCGATAAACATAGCACTGGTGGAGTTGGTGATAAAGTATCAATTATTCTTGGACCATTACTCGCGGCAGCCGGAATTGCAATTCCGATGTTAAGTGGCAGAAGCCTCGGGCACACAGGAGGTACGCTTGATAAACTGGAAACTATTCCCGGATTCAAAGTTGATATCAATCTTGACGAATTTCGCAAACAAGTTGATTCAATCGGTATAGCGATGATTGGACAGACAAAAGAAATCTGTCCAGCGGACCGCAGAATGTATGCTCTCCGTGATGTAACGGGAACCGTGGAGTCCATTCCTTTGATAAGTGGATCGATAATGAGCAAAAAAATTGCTGAGGGAATTAGTGGATTAGTATTGGATGTAAAAACAGGAAACGGTGCCTTCATGAAAAATATTAATGAAGCTCATAAGCTTGGTGAATCATTAGCAAAGATTGGTAAATCATTTAATATTAATACAGATGTAGTTTATACAAGTATGAATCAACCATTAGGTAAATTTGCGGGACTATGGTGCGAGGTGCAGGAATCAATTGACGGATTAAAAGGAAATGGTCCTGATGATACGATGCAAGTTACCTTTGAACTTGGAGCTAAATTAATATTACAAGCGGGATTGGTAAAAACTCAATTGGAAGCAATCGCATTACAAAAAGAATTAATAACAAATGGGCAAGCCTATCAAAAATTTGTTGAAATGGTGGAATATCAAGGTGGAAATTCTAAAGATATAGCAAACTACAAAAAACTACATCAACCAAAATTTTCTAAAAAATTAATAGCTGAAAAATCCGGTTATATTCAAAGTATGGATACTTACAAAATTGGTTTGGCAACGGTTGAATTGGGTTGCGGTAGGAAAAAAACTAGTGATATAGTTGACTCAACAGCCGGAATCAAATTTAACTATAAAATTGGTGATAAGGTTACTGATGGAGACACAGTATTCCGGTTATTTAATTCAGATAAAATAAAACTCGAATCAGCCTACAATGTTCTAAAAAATTGTTTTATAATTGGCGAAAGAAAGATTGAACACCAATTAATTCTAAGCTAATTAATTTTAATACATTCGGTGGATATCACAAGAATCAACCGGCTCCGTACCTTCGATAAATATTTCTTTTTCGATAGGACATCCTGCGGTTGGAAGTTTCTTTGATTCAGAACAAATTTCTACTTCTATCACACCATCAGGACGAATAAATTCTTCTTCCGGTAATTCCAAAGTATCATGGGCAGCTTTCATAAATTTTGCCCAAACAGGTAAAGCTGCCATATTTCCAAATTGTTTTTCTCCTAAACTCACAATTGGTGGTCCGTCAATTCCAAACCAAGTACCCGCCACAATTTGTGGAGTAAATCCAACAAACCATGCGTCGCGATAATCTTGCGAGGTACCTGTTTTCCCGGCAGCAGGCCGGCGAAAATCGTACGCCCAACGAGATCGGGCACCGGTACCATGATTAATTACTGACTCCATTAAACTAGTAACGACATATGCTGTACGCTCGTTCAAAACCTCTTCTTGCTCAGGGTAATATTCAGCGATCACATTACCAAACCGATCTTCAATTCGCGTCACAGCAAACGGTTTGGAGTAGACCCCACCATTATCAAATGCAGCATACGCTGCCACAATTTCTATTGGATAAACCTCTGATACACCAAGCGCGATTGCATCAACAGGGGCAATTGGCGTAGTAAATTTCATTCGTTCAGCAGTTTCCTTTATTTGCTGTGCGGGTGCCAACTTTTGTTGTACCATTCTAATAGAAATTAAGTTTAGTGATTTTGTTAGACCTTCACGCAATGTAGTGCGACCTCCGGTTGATTCATCATCGTTTTGCGGCTTCCATTTAATCCACTCACCATAGCCATCTTGCCTATTTAACACAATTCGCTGATTCAACAATTGCTCAGTGACAGGATATCCATTATCAATCGCTGTAGTATAAATAAACGGTTTAAAAACCGATCCCGGTTGCCGCGGCGCTTGAACCGCTCGATTGTACTGATCATGATAATCCGGTCGGCCTCCAACCATTGCTAATATTGCTCCCGTTTTTGGATCTAATGCTATAAATGCTGTTTGAACTAGTAATTTGTTACGTAACTCTTCATACAAAGGGATTTCTCCACGCATCATCATCTTAACTGAATCTTTAGGAAATTTATTAAAATCAACTAAGCTAGAAAACAATTCCATATCATTAAACAATTGATAATTATATCTTTGTTGATTTACTACAATTTGTTCTTTTATCGCTTTTACAGCGACTGATTGAAGTCTGGAATCAAGTGTTGTGTATATTTTTAATCCATCACGATAAATGTTTATACCAAGTTTATCATTTTCTTTTTCTAGAAAACGACGTACATACTCAGTGAAGTACGGTGCAAAACTTGTTTCATCAGTTTCAGTGACATTTAATTCTGTTATCGTTAAAGCTGTATCTCTTTCTGCTTCTGTGATATAACCCTGATCTAACATCAGTTTTAACACTGTGTTTCGGCGAGCAACAGCTTTTTCCCAATGATTAATTGGCGAGTATGATGCTGGTGATGGAAGAACACCAACTAACATAGCGCTTTCGCTAAGTGTTAATTTACTTGCATTTTTTCCATAAAATCTTTTTGCCGCCGCTTCTACTCCATAAGTTCCATGTCCAAAATGTACAGTGTTTAAGTACATACCCAAAATTTCATTTTTTGTATAAGTCCGTTCAATTTGTATTGCAGTAATTATCTCTTTTATTTTACGCCAAATCGAATTTTCGAATCCTATTGTATCATATAGATTTCTAGCTAATTGTTGAGTAATTGAACTAAATCCCTGCTTATAACTCAATGATATAGTATTGATTGCTACTGCTCTGATAAAACTTTTAGCGTCTATTCCCCAATGTTTTTCAAATCGTTTATCTTCAGAGGCAATTGTAGCATTCTGCATAAATATTGGGATACTGTCGGGATTGACAAATACGCGCTTAGTTTGGAATAATTCATCAATGAGAACACCATCTCTTGAATAAATTTGGGTAACAAGATCAGGATCAAAATTCTCTAATTGCTCAATGGAAGGCAATCCTCTGGAGAAAATAAATATCAACAGTAAACCGGCAATAAATCCAATTCCAACTATCTTTAATGACAATCGGAAAATTTCTTTCCACTCCACGGGATCTTGATTTTTTAGAATTTCTATAATATTCTTCATAAAATTTTTAGAATGTTATTGTTCATATTTAATAAAATTACGCCCCGTTAATTTAGTTCCGTATTTATTGTTCTGGAATTTACTAAATTCCAATTATATATTGTAATAGCGGAATTTAGATGCTGTGTATAGAATTTAAAATATTTGAAATAATTTATAAATCCTATATCAAATAATATATATATTCTATACACAAAATATCATTAACCTTTATAATTATCAATTAAACAACATAAAAATGAAATATTTTAACTTTATTCTTCTTTCAATATTGATGGTTACTTACAATGCCAGCAGTATTTTAGCATATCCGAACGAACCTAAAACTGTTAATAAGAATAATACCGGCATCCAATTACAGCCCCAATCTTGGAACTGGAGTTTTGTGGGGACACCACTAGGAGATAAAAAGGTCGAAGGGATTCTTGTAGACCCTGCCGATGACAACATCTGGTATGTATCTACCATTGAACAAGGTCTTTATATTACACGGAACGGCGGTACAACCTGGGAACATCCATTAAGTGGACGGGGAATGGACATAGAGGGGTATCAGATTGATCCAATCAATCCTAACAAGCTCTATGCTACACTATGGGATAAACTATTTGTCTCTGATGACAAAGGACTGACCTGGACGAATCTATATACCTGTCCTGAATATATCAGATCACTTCATATCAGCACGGTAAACGGTAGTATTTATCTCGGTCCACAAACTGGAGAAAACAATAATCCTGGCATCTATAAATCTACAGATGGTGGAAATTCATTTGAGCACTGCCCTTTTGGTGTCTCAACGCATAATCTTCTTTGTTGGGACATTGAAGAAGACCCGAAAAGCGGCACACTGTTCGTTTCCATCGAGATCTCAGATCACCCACAACCCTACAACCCACCCTTTTTCAGATCGACCGATTATGGAAGCACATGGCAAGATATTGCCGTTCCAAATTTTTGGTGGCATGCTTTAAAAATGCAGGTCGATACCACCAATCAGAAGCTTTACTATCAGTTTGAAGGAGGCAGACTCTACAAATCTGATAATCTAGGCAATGACTGGCAAATTTCCGATTTTTACGCAATGTTCATATTACTCAATCAACAACACCAAAATCAGTTATATGCAGGTCATAGTGCAACATACGGGGATGGCGGTGCTTGGTTTTCCGGTGATAGTGGTGAGTGGTTTATGAGAATAGGGTTAGACGATTTAACAGTTGTTTCGTTGGCAATGAATGGGTTAGGTACTAAACTATATGCAGCTTGTTACGATTCAGGTATCTGGGTAACTGAAATCCCACAAGATATAGGCGAACTTACAATCACAAACACCAAAGACTCCGGAACAAATTCCCTTCGTGAAGTACTCCAGTTAGCGAATGTAAATCCGGGTGCTGATACAATTAGATTTGCCATTCCCACATCCGATAGTGGTTATAATGCATCTACAGGTACCTGGACATTTCAACCTCGAGATGAGTTGCCAAATATAATGGACGATAGTCTTTTTATTGATGGGACGTCACAGAATTCATTTATTGGCTATGATGCAAACCCTAACGGTCCGGAAATAATCATTAACGGAACACAATCCAGTTTATATGCAAACGGTTTGCATGTCTTTAGTTCTAATAATGTAATTAGTAACATTGTCATCAATGGATTTAATGACTGGAGAGGTATCTGGATCAGCGGTAGTCAAGAACAGGGAAACACTATTTCAGGCTGCTACATTGGTACGGATCATAGTGGGACACAGGCAGTACCAAATCATACGGGTATTTACGTGGATGAATCTTCAAATAATATTATCGGAGGCAATACTCCCGAAGCCAGAAATATAATTTCGGGTAATTGGACTCTTGGAATAAATTGTTTGGGTGAACAAGCCGGTGGAAATCACATTTTAGGTAATTATATCGGTTTAACCGCCAATGGCACTAATGTTTTGGGTAGTCAGAATATTGGTATTTATATTCAAAATAACGGCAATATAATTGGCGGAAGTAAGGTTGGCGAGGGTAATATTATTTCCGGTAATGGTTACGATGGTATCTATATCATTGGAAACCGAAACATTGTAAAAGGGAATTATATAGGGACAGATATTACTGGCAGCATAGCGTACGGAAATGGCGACTCAGGCATTTATGTAAACGGGGCACACAACAGCATCGGTGGGATCAATCCCAGGGATTGCAATCTTATTTCAGGTAACAAGCAAATCGGTATTAATATAACTAATGGCGATTATAACCAAGTTGCCGGTAATTTGATCGGAACTGATATTAAAGGACAAGACTCCTTAGGAAATGCTCGTTCAGGGATCACGCTTTATTATGGTGCGCAACACAACATAATCGGGCCAGATAACATCATTGCCTATAACTATATGGGTGTACAGGTAGCTTCGGACAGCAGTTTTGGGAATACTATTACGGAGAATTCAATTTTCAACAATACTTCAACGGGTATTGCTATTGTTGGAGGAAACAACAATATAAACAGTCCTAATATTACTAGTTTAAGCCATAGTTCAGTAGTCGGAACTGCACTGGCTAATGCAACGGTGGAAATCTTTTCAGATGAATTTGATGAAGGGAAAATCTTTGAGGGAAAAGTGACAGCAGATGGAAATGGTGACTTTAATTGGGTCGGATCAGCAACCGGTCCACGTATCACAACCACCGCTACCGATGCAGATAGCAACACTTCAGGATTTAGTTCATATGTTTGGCTCACTACGATAAAAGAAAATTCGCAGGAACAGCTCCCTGAAACATTAACACTAGAACAAAACTATCCCAATCCTTTCAACGCTACTGCCACAATAAGATACAGTATACCGGACAAAACAGAGGTACAGATTATTATTAACAATGTGTTGGGAGAACATATTAAAACATTGTACCGTGGCGTACAGCCTGCAGGGAGGTACTCGGTTAAGTGGGATGCTTCTGAAGTTCCAACTGGTGTGTACCTTATCCAGCTTATATCTGATAAACAGAGTCTTATTAAGAAGTGTTTGCTTATGAAGTAAGGAGATATTGCACTGATAAAAACTTCGGGATGCTATTATTCATAATTAGTGAAATAACATCCCGATAATTAATTCCCTATTATATTTATTTAGTATCCACTATATTGTTTGTGTAATTTTTACATCAGATTATTTTTCGCTGTTATAAAAAGTGATTAGCATTTTTTAAACTAAGTATGTTGGAGAATGACATGGAAGGACAAGGTTCGGGAGGAAATGTTTTAGCAGCATTAGCTAGTTTCTTCATACCGGGGTTAGGACAACTTTTGCAGGGAAGATTGGTCATGGCAATAATTCAGTTTTGTTTAGCAGCAGCTCTTTGGATAATTCTAATGGGCTGGATCATTCACTTATGGTCAATTATAGATGCAGCAAGATGGACTTCAAATAAATAATCCTTTGTAGGGTGTAATAATGCAAAAATTAATCACTGAAAAAGATAAATTACTCGATGAAAAAGGAATTCTTAAAAACACGGGGTGGGCAAAAGATTTATTGCTTGATTACAACCGAACAGATATTCGAGCATCAAAATTTAAAATTAAAGAATGGGATTATTATTGTATATTATCAGAAAATAAAGGAGTCGCTTTTACAATTGCTGACAATGGTTATTTAGGGTTTATTGGAGTTACAGTTTTTGATTTCGACAATGCTGAAGAAATATCGAATTCTACAATAGTACCATTCCCCTTGGGTTCATTAAATATGCCATCTACATCAAAAAAGGGAAATATTGTTTTTAAAAACAAAAATATCTCGCTCAAATATATTCTGGAAAAAAAATCAAGAACTATTGAAATAGATTACCTTAATTTTTATAATAATGAAAATCTGACCGGTACAATAGTTTTGCAACAAGCCAAATCATTAGAATCGATGGTGATTGCAACACCATTTACCAAAAACAAGCTGGCATTTTATTATAATCAAAAAATAAATTGCATGGCGGCACAAGGTGAACTAACCCTTGGTGATAAGCATATTACATTTTCACCCGATAATTCTTTTGGTGTTCTAGATTGGGGGCGCGGTGTATGGACATATTCAAATACATGGTACTGGGGATCAGCTTCGGGGAAAATTGATGGAAAACTATTTGGATTTAATATCGGGTATGGGTTTGGAGACACATCAAAAACTACCGAAAATATGATATTTCATGACGGAAAAGCGCATAAGCTTGATCAAGTAGAGTTTCATATTCCTAAAAATGATTTTCTAAAACCTTGGAACTTTACAAGTAATGATTCCAGATTTCAAATGGATTTCATACCAATTCTTGATAGATATTCAAATACGAATCTGATATTGATTAAATCCACACAACATCAAATTTTTGGGAGATTTTCAGGGAAAGTTGTACTAGATAACGGAGAGGAAATTATTGCAGAAAACTTGGTAGGGTTTGCAGAAAAAGTCATGAACAGATGGTAATACAAATATTGTTTTTTTTATACAGCAGAGCGTATGAAAATTTGAGATAGAACTACTAAATTTATTGATATAACATCCCAATAATTTAGTTCCAAATTTATTTTTTAGGAATCTTCTATATCCCAATCAACTCATTGGCAACTTTATCTGATGCAGCTTTAATCCCTTTATGTAAGGAATTACCGTGTGAGTCCATTGTAACTACGGCTTGAAAATCTTCAACTTCTATTATCCACATTGCTTCCGGTACTCCGAATTCCTCTAATTTTACTACACCGTGGACTTTTTTAACAGATTGACCCTGCAAAGTTGCAGCACCTCCAACAGCATGGAAATACACTGATCCATTTTCACCAAGTGCTTTCAAAGTTTTCTCTCCCATTCCACCTTTTCCCATAACTCCACGTATTCCATATTCTTTGATAACCGAACCTTGATATGGTTCTTCACGAATTGAAGTAGTTGGTCCCGCTGCAACAAATTTCCATTCATCATTTTCTTTTTTAACGATAGGGCCACAATGGTAAATAACACTACCCCTCAGTAGTTCTTTAACATCGTCTTGTTTTTCCTCTAATAACCACGTATGAGCCGAATCCCGTCCGGTAAGCATAATTCCATTTAATGATACTTCATCACCAACTTTCAATTTTCTAATATCAGCTTCGCTGACAGGTAAATTAATCTTAATCATAGCTTACCTCACTTTCACTAAAATGCATTGTACAACGTCTGTCTGCCCAACAGGAATAGGCAAGGGACACAAAGAATGATGCCGGTAACCGATGTGCTGCACCTACTTTTACTCCTAACACAGTTGTTAAACCGCCAAATCCCATTGGACCGATTCCTAATTTATTTAAATCGGTATGTAATCTGTCTTCCAACTTTCCTAATTCCGGGTCAGGATTTGTATCATCTAATTTACGGAAAAGTTGTTTTTTAGCAACAACCATCCCCGATGCTCTATCACCACCGATGCCGATACCCGCAACGCCAGGTGCACAACCTAACCCCTGAGCATTGTTAATTGCATCAATGATACATTTGTACACACCATCCATATTCCGACCAGCCTTTAATCGACTATCCGGTAATTTATATTGATCAGAAACATTTTCGCAGCCACCGCCTTTCAACATTAATTCAACTTTTATGGTAGGCTCATCCCATTCTTCATAATGATAGTAAGGTGACATAACACCGGTATTATCACCTGAATTTTTTCCTGTAACTGAATCAACTGCATTGGGGCGTAAGTACGCATTTCCGGTGGCAATACGAGTTGCTTCTTCAATTGCGGACTCAATTTTTCTGAGCGAAACACCTTCAGGAATCGTGATAAAATATATATTAGTACCCGTATCCTGACAGATCGGTGTACTATTTTCTTTGGCAGCATCAGCATTTTTTAGCATATAATCCAATACAGATTTTGCCGGACTACCTTTTTCTTCATTATCCCGTGCGGTTTCCATCGCATTAACTACATCTGTAGGTAATTGCGTAGATGCTTTACGAATTAATTCGGTAATTGCATCTCTAAATTTATCTACATCTAGTTTGAAACTCATTTTTTACTCCAATAAAATAATTATTTTACTTCCCAAGTATTTCCTGAATTTAAAAGCGCTTCAATATCACCCTTTCCTTGTTTCTCAATTGCTTTATTAATTTGGTCTTGTAATAAATTTTCGTAAACAGGCTCATCTACCTTATAAATTATCCCAATCGGTGTCGGAAATCTATCATCATACGTAAATGAACTCAACATTGATGCCCTAACAATATCTTTTTCATCGTGTATAAGTACATCATCAATACTTGCGTTATTATCATTATCAAGATCAATTATTTTTGGAACATTACAATCAAGACGAATACCAAGATTATGATTCTTTCCAAATATCATCGGCTGACCATGTTCCAATTGTATCACATTGTCTGATGCAATTTTCTTATCGGTAAGTTCATCAAAAGCGCCATCATTAAAAATAACACAATTTTGATAAATTTCAACAAACGATGTACCCTTATGAGCATGGGCACTTCTCAAAATTGATTGAATATGCTTTGGATTTCTATCAATTGTACGCGCCACAAAACTAGCTTGTGAACCTAACGCTAATGAAGTTGGATTAAATGGTCTATCCAATGAACCCATCGGCGTAGATTTGGTAACTTTCCCTAATTCCGACGTGGGTGAATATTGACCTTTCGTTAAACCATAAATTCTATTATTAAATAAAAGTATATTTACATCAATGTTCCTACGCAATAAATGAATTGTGTGATTACCTCCTATCGCGAGAGCATCTCCATCACCGGTGACTATCCAAACCGATAGATCAGGATTTGCGAGCTTGGCTCCCGATGCAATTGCTGTAGCCCTTCCATGAATTGTATGAAAACCGTAGGTATTCATATAATACGGGAATCTACTTGAGCAACCAATTCCACTAATAAACAGGAAATTTTCCTTTGGAATACCAAGGTCGGGTAAAATTCTTTGAGTTTGTTTTAATATCGAATAATCACCGCAACCCGGACACCATTTAACTTCCTGGTCGGTTACAAAATCCATTCGACTCAAATCTAAAGATTCAATATTTTTAATATCAGCCATTTATATACCTAAAATTTTCTTTACACGATCGACAATTACACTTGCTCTAATCGGGCGACCTCTAACAACATTTAGTCCTTGTGCATCTATGGCGTATTGCCCTCTGATTATAGTTCTCATCTGACCAAAATTTATTTCAGGAATTAGAACATGCTTATATTCTTTTAAAATTCCGCCGAGGTCTATTGGCAAAGGATTTACATATCGTAAATGCACATGATTTACATTAAGATTTTCTTTTTTTAATCTTTTTGCTGCAACGCGACCGGGTCCGAAAGTGCTTCCCCAAGTCAATATTAGCATATCGCCCTTCTTCTTTCCATACACTTTTGTTGGAGGATAATCATTTGCCACATTTGCAATTTTTTGTGCTCTAAGCGTTGTCATTAAATGGTGATTATCGGCTTCATAATTAACATCACCCGTAACATCTTCTTTCTCTAATCCGCCTAAACGATGTTCAAGATTAGGAGTTCCCGGTATTGCCCAAGGACGTGCTAAAGTCTGCTTATTCCTTTTATATGGAAGATATTTATCTTTTCCATTGTATTCCGTTTCAAATTTTACATCGATTTTAGGTAGATCTTCCATTTTTGGTATCGGCCATGGTTCGGAACCATTAGCAAGATATCCATCCGAGAGGACAATTACAGGAGTCATATATTTTACTGCAATTTTGCAAGCTTCGTAAGCTGCATAAAAGCAATCTCCCGGAGTGGATGGTGCAATAACAGGCATAGGCGCATCACCATTCCTTCCCATTACTGCTTGAAATAGATCGGATTGCTCAGTTTTAGTTGGTAATCCGGTAGATGGTCCACCGCGTTGAACATTAACTATAACCAACGGTAACTCAGCCATTATCGCTAACCCCATAGCTTCAGTTTTGAGTGCCATCCCCGGACCTGACGTTGCTGTACATGCCAAATTACCTGTGAAAGATGCTCCAATTGCTGCTGAGATTCCTGCAATTTCATCTTCAGCTTGGAATGTTTTTACTCCAAAATTCCGATAACTCGCTAAGAAATGTAATATTTCGCTCGCAGGTGTAATCGGGTATCCGCCAAAAAACAGAGGTAATCCTGATTTTTCTGCTGCTGCTAATAAGCCCAAACTAGTGGCATAATTACCATTAATATTGCGGTATTTTCCTGGTGGCAAAATGGCTTTTTCAACGGTATAACGTGAAGTAAATATTTGGGTTGTGTTACCATAGTTATAACCCGCATTTAAGGCACGTGTATTTGCCTCAACAATTGCCGGTTTACTTTTAAATTTATTCTTTAACCAATTTATTGTTGAATCGGTGCTACGGTTATACATCCAAAATAAGAGACCCAATGCAAACATATTTTTTGTTCTTTCTACAAATTTTGGAGCAAGATCAATATTTTTGCATGCCGAGGTAACTAGATCCGTCATGTTGATGGCATGAACTTCATATTCACTTTCCAAAGAGCCATCTTCAAGTGGATT
>Ga0190293_1000334_pt1 | contig 16648 bp, 14 predicted proteins | sample 48693001_MG_FD_161671 | JGI IMG/M metagenome (GOLD analysis project Ga0190293, IMG submission 161671) | Hydrothermal vent microbial mat bacterial communities from Southern Trench, Guaymas Basin, Mexico - 4869-30-0-1_MG | ecosystem: Environmental > Aquatic > Marine > Hydrothermal vents >...
CGATTTATTTATTCTAATCATTCTTTTCATAGGAATAGAATGGTCAGGAAGACGAAATCTTTATGCTTTAGAAACTTTTGGTTTAAAGTGGAAACGATCATTACGATTGTTCTTTTACTACACACTTATTATTTTAATATTTTGGTACAGTAGAAACGATCAAGAATTTATTTATTTTCAGTTTTAAATATGACTAAATTTTTAAGAAATACCATTACGTTTTTCATAATTTTCTATGGCAGTTTACTTGGGATACTACTTACAAGCAATTATTTTATTAATAAAAATGCCAATTTTAAATTAGGTAATGATATAGATAAAATCATGTTAGGGAACTCACAACCAGAATGTGCCTATAATGATTCTTTAATCTTCAATTTTAAAAACTTAGCAAAATCGGCAGAGACTTATTTTTACACTTACCAAAAACTTAAAAAAGTAGTAGAACAAAACCCACAAATAAAAACTGTCTTTATTGAGTTTAACCCTACTAATGTACTTGTACGGGAAGATCAAAAAATTTGGAGAGACAGGTATATCAATCACCACTTACCAAATTATAATGCCTTTTTAGATAGTAAGGATCATAAATTACTTGTTTTAAAAAATAGTGTAGGCTACCAACATGCCATCCTAAAAAGTTTGAGTCGCAATATAGAACGTATCGCATCAAATCGATATAATTATATTGATTCTATAGGAGGTTACCTATATTTAAATCGAAACAAAATTACCAAAAACCCAGATTCTTTAGCACCAAATAATAATAAGCAATATCAAATAGAAAATGTTAACTTGTCAACTTATGACATTTTATATCTAGATAAAATAATACAACTATGCCATACAAAAAATATAACTATTTATTTAATTAGAAGTCCGTATCATAAACAATATATTGGGAACGCTTATGAATCAATTTTCCAGCAAATTAAGAAAGAGCGTTATGGTAATATCGAATTTTTAGATTTTAAGGATTTCCCACTTCATAATGATGAATTTGGAGACTTACAGCACCTCAATTATAAAGGAGCTCGAAAATTCTCTAGTTGGTTTAATAAAAACATTATAGACTCTTTAAAACAAACCACAAATGAATAATGTAGTAGTGTATTAAAATCATTATTTATTGCTCAATATCTTTTAATAATTCATTTACATTAATATGGTGAGAATCTTTTAACCACATCTCATACTTTTTATTCCATAAATTACCACCAAAACTGTAATCTAAGTAAAATACATTGGGGTTATTATATGATGCCTTAATGTAGAATACATTACTTTATAATTTATTATAAGATATAGGCTTGATTGTTGTTTTTTAAAAACAGGCATATTTTATATAATTAATAATATGGTTTAATTAAGTTCTAAAATCCTTTTGTAAATCGTTAATAATTTTTCTACTAAAACACTATTGTCATATTGATCTTTTACATTTTGTCTACCCACTTTACCCATTTCATCCTTTAGTTTGGGACTCAAAATTAATTTCTCAATAGCATTTACAAAACCATCCAAATCTCCTTCAGCTATTACAAAACCACTTTCATTAGGTAACAACCCATATTTCATACCACCAACATCAAAAACCACAACTGGCAATTCCATTGCCTGTGCTTCTTGTATAACTAATCCTTGGGTTTCGGCACGACCAGTCTCAGGGTCATAACGTCCTGGCAATATAAAAACATCTGCTTGCTCAAAGTGTTCCTTAATAGCTTCTTGTGTGAGAGCTCCATAAAAAAATACACTTTCTTGTAAATTATTAGACTGTACTTGTTTTTTTAATTGATGCCGTAATGTCCCGTCACCTATTATATGTAATTGAACATGCTTATACCCTAAACTGTGTATAATATTTAACACAGTAATCGTTATATCTACTGCTTTAAAAGCTACAAAACGTCCACAAAATATCAAATCGAAAAATTCCGTATCCTGTTTTGGAAAACGTCTTTTAAAATAAGATGCATCCAATCCAACAGGAAGGATATAACAAGGTTTATCACCACTGTTAACTTTTTTTAACAAACCTTCCAAATAAGGCGTATTAACAGTAAAAGCATTTGCCTCCTTAAACAAATACTTATATTCCACTTTATACTCTTCAAGTCTATCTGGAGATAAATCATAGCCATGAAAAGTCGTGATAAGTTTCACCCGGTCAGATAGGATATCACAAGCCTTTAAATAGGCAATACGATTCCCATTCATACCAAAATGAGCATGTATTAATTCAAAGTCATAAGGAACTAAAAACCATTGTGCTTCAAAAAACAGATTTAAGGTATAAGCATCTTTACCATATTTAAATACATTAAGACATTTAAAAAATAAGTGCCATTTAATTTTAAAAAGGTGTTTCAGTGTCCATTTAAAAAACACCCATAAGCGTTGTATTTTATTAATCGGTGGTTTTACAAAATACTGAACTTTAATAAGCAGGTCATGCCTTTTTAAACTCTCGTGAATAAAAGAGGTGTCAATCTGTTTGTATGCATATAATGTAACCCGACACCCTGTATCTATTAAACCATTTATTTGATTGACAATAAAGGTTTCAGATATCGTTGGAAAATATTTTACAATAAAAGCTACATGTTTAATTGGCATATTATAAATTATCGAAGTATCAAGTTAAATGTACTTATTTTCAATTAAAAAAACTTAGGATTTCCAAGACTTTAAAAATTCTATATTGCGTTTATAGGTAGCAAAATCAAAAAGCCGATAGTTTAAGTGTCTAAAATAACGTTTTGCTGTTTCCTTTTGTTCATAAGTTCCTACCAACAAGGCTCCAACCTTTTTTATAGGTAATAGAGGCATCCCTTTTAAGGCTACTTTTAAAAAATCTTGCTGATTTTGGTGTTCTCTCTTTAAAAGATCCAAATACGGCCAAAGTATAAAGTTAGAGTAGGTCATCGCTTTTCGTATACGTGATACATAACCTAAACTTAATCGTCCATTTGTCATATAATGCTCAAAATATAAGCGCTCATCATACCACATTTTGTACCCTATTAAACGCAACGCAAAACAATATTCGGTATCTCCACCAGAGCTTAAACTTGCTCCTACCCTATCTTTAAGTAAATGTTTAAATCCTAACGATTTTAATTCGAGATTATGCGATTTACGCAATGCCATACCAGCTCCATAAACACATCCTTTTTTTAGGGTTATATCACCGCTTTGTCTAGCTTGCTTAGATACTGCAAAAAATTTGGCATAATCATCAAACCACTCCGGTTTTTCAGTTTCAAAAGCAGCTTCACACCAGCCACCCAAAGCTCCTATTTGTGGATTTTCCTCCATAATATTAAAAGACGTTTGGATATAAGTATCACACAACCAGTTATCATCATCGCACCATAACAAAACATCGTACATCGCTTGACTCATCCCCTTTTCTCTAGCAAAAGACAAACCTGGTTGGACTTCATCTACCACTATCAAAGGCGCTGGTGCTCCCAAATTATCCCAAGTTGTTTCTGCTACTAGAACTGTCTCATCTATTGAGTTGTTGTTAACAATGATCACTTCCCAATTAACCGTATCATTAACTAACTGGTTAGCCAAATGTGCTAAGGTTTCTGGTAAACGTTTGGCGCTGTTATAACAACATACAATTATACTTATCCCGTTCATTAATTTACGTCTATTTTCATTCAATAATTCATTTAAGAAATTCTTACCATTTAAAAACTACTTTTTATAGTTGTATAATTTATTTTACAGCATTTAAAAGGGTAGCTCTACATTTTTTAAATGATTCATCTGCTTTACTTAATAAATGTTCAGGCACATTTATATTAGGATAACTTTTGGTTGGCTTCAATACACCAGATTTTATATTTTCTAAAGGATCGCCAAAACCAATAACACCAGTATCTTTAAAAGTGGAGTATGTCGTTTTTAAAGGTTCGTCTAAATGTAACCAATTGGTGATTTTTGATAAAGTAATATCAGCGTTTTCTACTAGATCTTTAGATTCAATAAATAAATGCCCTTCACCTGCTCTATAAGACAGCTGCTCCATATTACGCAATCTTTTACAATAATATTCAGTAACTTTTAAAGGACTTTTATACCAATCTACACCTGTTTTAAATCCCATATTCATAATACTCTTAATAGTCTCTTCTGGTTCTCTTAATAAAAAAAGGATTTTGGGCTGTGTCCTATACAATATATAATCTGAGATAGTGAAATTGTTTAGGATTTTATCTAAAAGATATCTATTCCTAAGTCTACACTTTAAATCTTTTACCAATTCTATTTGCATATTGATTAATGACAATTGCCCTTTGTATGAACGATGTAACTCTTTATAACCACATACTTCAGGATTGTTTCCTAAAATATGACTCAAAACACTAGACCGGCTTCTCATATGGCTCACAACGAACAAATATTTTTTTTTACAAAATAGTATTTCAGGGTTAGCGGCAATTATAGATATTTTTTTAGCCTTAGTTTGTATTGACATTTCAAGGTTTATTTTTTAATCTTTTAACAAAAAAACGGGTCGATTCATATAAGAGTTTTCGTTTCCTAACTAAGCTTATTTTCTTGCTAAATAATATTATAATCAGCAATTTTAATCCCTCTTTGTAATTCTTATTATGCAACAAGCTTCTAACTTGCTGTATGTTATCATACATTTGCTCTATACAACGTTGTTGTTCTGCCTTTAAAATATCATCCTTTTGGTATTCCCAAGTAGCTGCATTACACTGTTCCCACGATTTTATAGTTTCTTTATAAAGTACTCTGTATTGTTTTTTAAGTTTAAGCCAATCATAATTTTTAGCAATAAACTTAGCTTCTTTAGAAAGCCTATTATATAGTTTAATATCATTTTTAACCCTTATTACAGCCTCTGTTAAGCTTTCTACATCTCTTTTTTCACATAATAGCCCTCCGCCTTGCTTCAATAAATCATCTGCTAAACCAACTTTTGTTGAAATCACAGGAATACCTGAAGCCATAGCTTCTAATACAGGAAAAGGCCCACCTTCAACATCTGATGTACACAAATAAACGTGAATCTTTTCAAAAAAAGACAAAAATTCCCCATCAGATTCCAATTTTGAATGATTAAATTTTAAACCAATTTTATCAAATTCTTTATAGTACTTTTCCCAACCTCCTCCTTGTATTACTAACTCAATATTTACCTTTTTTTCTATTAAATTTTTTAATACCTCGATTGCAATATCAATTCGCTTACGATTATTTTTTCCTGGATAAAATCCCATCATGCCAATTTTTAAAGATCCAAAACCAGTATATAAACTTATTTGTAAATCTTTAAACATTTTATTGACTATTCCAATATTAGCCAATAACACCGTTTTTTGTGTGTAACTCTTTAAATATTTCAACCATTCAAAAGATATCACATGTATAATATTTGCATAAGATGCCTCCTCGATTTTATACATTTCATCTTGACAGACATGATGGACCGTAGCTATACTAGGCACAGATAATTCTTTAAAATAATTACTATATCTTTTATTTAAATGTCCTACGTTAAATAGCCAATGTACAACATCTACTTTATGGGTCAATTCTATAAACTCCTTAAATCTATACTTAAAATCGCGAACTGAAAAGAAAAAAACCTCATCTTCATCTAATGTTTCTACAATCCCCTTTGCAATTGTACCCTCAGCTAAAAAAAAATGGCTTGTGACTAATAAAATTCTCATACTCTAAAGAATTTTCTTTTTTAAATAATATTTAACTAGAATTGAAATAACTCTGAAATTAAAATAATTTCTAATTACCACTTCTTTATATATCTTTTTATATTCTTTTTCTTTGAGCAGAGTCAAACTCTTATTCCTTCTAACTGTTTTTGAATGATTCCGCATAAAATTCAACTTTTCTGATAAGTAAAAAAATGTACAGTTTATAGAACATAAATAAATCCAAAAATAAAAGTCTCCTATTACTTTATATTCCCCAACATTTTTTACTCCAAAAGTTCCAACAGATTTTTTAAAAACAGCTGAACTCATATTTCTAATAACACAAAAGTCTGGTAAAAATTTTTCAAGAAACTCTTTACCTTTATAACTGAAATCATTTGACAAAAGATAATTATATTTTTTTTCTATTCTTGATTTATTTCCTATATCTTCATTAAATTCATTTACATTAGTTGTCCCTACAAAAACAATATCTGGAGATGAAGGATGATTAAAAGCCTCCATTACCTTTGATAAAAACATTGTTGATGAATAATCATCAGATTCTGCAATCCATATATAATCTCCTTGAGCTAGTTCCAATGCCTTTTTCCATTGTTTAAAAGGAGAACCCGAATTTACTGTGTTAACAATGAAATGAGATGTTTTTGGTCTATCAACAAACTCCTTTAATATTTCGACACTTTTATCGCTAGAAGCATCATCTAATAATATAACTTCAAAATCTTGAAAAGTTTGATTATAGATACTATCTAAACGTTGCTTTAAAAAATTAGAATGATTGTAATTAGGAACTATTACAGATATGAGTGGATTTTTTTTCAAACTAATCTTTATAAAATTTATTAAATGAAAAGAGTATACGAGAAATTAATCTTTTATCATTTAATAAGTTCGTAATATTATTATAAATACTTCACTTTTCATTTACTCTTTTTCAAATACAATTACATCTTGAAAATAAAATCCTGGTAGTTCTTTCCAATTACCTGAATAATATTTATCTATTTTTAATGAACTATTCTCTATTAATCTATCCATCCCAAGTTTATCAATTGCAATTGCATCTTCTGGTACTTTAACCCATTTAGGACAAAACCAATGCTCAGAATTATACGCCTTCTCTTCAAAAACCCAACGCAATTGATTTGTTTTATGAAACTTTCCTTTTTCATCTTTTCTATTCTCTAAGGTCTCAAAATACTTGTCGTCCAAATAGAAAAATGATATAATTGCTTTACCACCTTTTTTCAAAACCCTTTCAACCTCTTTCAAATAATAAATAGCATGTGCTTCATTTAAATGTGTCCAAACAGATAATGCCGTAACCAAATCAAAACTATCATTTTTCAAATCCCATGGTATCAACTCATCTTTTTGATTTGAAGCATATTTCATATTGTTAATGTCAAAATGCTCAAAAAACATATTTGGATGTTTATAATTAGTATTACAAAAATCTATATTAGGTTTAAGAACATCCATGCCTAAATATTTTCCTCCATCAGAAATAAAAGGTTCACTTGCCATAGATAGTAAACCTGCACCACAACCAACATCAAGTATTTTATTTCCTTTAAGAGAATTTAAAGTAACATAAAACAATGATTGAAATAAACCTATTACATGAGCCCATTCTGCATAAGAAATCTTACCTCCTTTTCTGTTTTTCAGATAAGGTATTGTATCTAAATTTGATGTCCTTAAAATTTTTTGTTTATCAAAATCTAAAAATATTTTATCTGATGTAAAATAAGTTGGCTTTTGAAATATTTTTTTTAACCTTTTTATCATATTAATTTTTTTAATGTGTAAATGCCTCTCCTCATATCTTGAAATATATAATTCAAATCATTAATATCTTCTTTGTAAATATTATCCACTAATTTTTTATTTGAATTTGTATAAAAAAGCGAGTAATGATTGTGTCTATTCTTAGACTTATTCTTATGTATATTAAATTCCTTAGAAAAATTTATTTTTTTATTAATAGCCTCAATATCTTTTTTTAGGTTTTCAAATCTACCTATAAAATCTAAACTATAGTCCCCAAAAACAAAATCAGTTTGTGGTAAAAGATGGTCACCTCTATAATACATATTAGTATTATCATTAAATACACCCTTAAAAACGCCATCTTTATAAATATAATTTTTAAAACTACCTTTAATATTTCTATCTTTCATTATCCATAAATAATCTGAATAAGCCCTATCCCAAGGATTTCTTATAAAAGTAAATTTAAAATAACTGTTCCAATCTTCTATTGACACAAGTTCTGTTTCAATTAATTGTTTAGGCGTTGCATGCTGTAAATGTAACCTTCGTTTAGGGCACCAGCCATATAACAAATCATAATTTGGCACTCTCCAATCCAGTTTTATATTATCAAAATAAAAACCTTTAATGCTAGAACCTGCACATTTTGGAATATGAATAAAAATTATTTTTAATTTGTGATTAATCATATGAAATAGACCATGAGTGTTTTCTTATCACTTAAATAAGGCAATATATAGTTTCCTTGTAATCGAATTATTGAAGATTCTATATTTTTTTAAAGAATTAACAAGGTGATTTTTTATATAATTTTCTGAATTAACTTTATCAGCAATTATTTTAACAGCTTTTCTGTGTTCTGATTGAAAAATAACATACCAAGTTTGTTTATTTGGATGTAAAGTTTTTAATTTGATTGCATCTAAATTTTGTTTTTTTATAAGACTTATTATATAGTCGTGTGTATAAGTAACACACCCTGGATAAACCCATTCTGAACCTTTATAATTTTCTTCTCCCAATATAAAAGTCGCAAAAAACAACCCTTCCTTTTTCAATACCTTTTTTGCTTGTTTCAAACATTCATCAATTTGATCTGACGATGTATGTGAAAAAATTGATTGCGCTATTAAAAAATCAAAACTCACATTAAATTTATCGAGTTCAAATTCTGATGAATTATTAAAAGAAGGCTTTTTAATAGAAATAATTTCTTTTCCCAACTCATATTTAATTCCATCTTCAATTAGCCAATTATTTGGTTCAATCCCAAAATAATTACCCTTTCTAAGATAAGGTATCATCAATTTACCAAACCTTAACGAGCCACATCCAATATCCAATAATTTATGAAAATCTCTTAATCCAAAAGATGTCAATAAATTAAATTGCATTGCTCCGACCAAATCATATTTTTTTGGAGGACCGATATAAGCTTTATAGTGAAGTTCTCCAGGATCTAAGTCTTCAAAATTTTCTGTCTTGTTCATAAACGATTTAATTCAATTATTGTAAAACATTTCAATATTAGAATATTATATGATTACATTCATTTTTTTTTGAGTATTTGTATAGAAATAAGAATAATGCTAATCTAGCATAATTTTTCTTTGATGACAAATAATTACATTCTCCAATTATGCTCTACTAGAAAGTCACCTCGGTTTCTTGCATTAGGAATAGTACCTGAATTAAAAAAGTCTCCATCTTCAATAACCATATTAAATACGGATTCACCACTTAATATAGTTTCTCTTTTTATTAAATCTAAAAAATAGAGGTTAACATTATAACTGCCAGAAAAAAGAGGCATTTTATCTATTTTACAATAAATTATATTTTCTCCTTTTTCAATATTAAAAACCTGCCCTGTGTGAAAATTACTTAAAACAAATAAAACCTTATCAAAATAATTTTTTACAGTTATCTTAACAACAAAGTTAGAAACCACTATTTTGCTATTAAATTCAATTTTAAAATTGAGTGGTTTCCCTAAAATTCCAACCGATGTTTTATTATTTGATTCATTTAATAGGCTTATTTTATTAACTCTGAAATTTTCATTTATTAGCTCTAAATCATTATTTTTAATATTACTCGAATTCAAATAAAAATCTATACCATCCTTAACTTCTCCTGAAAATTTAATACTACCATTTTTTAATACAATCAAACGATTACATAAATTTTGAACAGCGGCCATATTATGACTTACAAACAATACGGTACGACCATCTGTTTTACTAATATCCTGCATCTTCCCAATGGCTTTTTTCTGGAATTCTGCATCACCTACGGCTAAAACCTCATCTATTACTAAAATATCAGGCTCAAGAAATGCTGCTACAGCAAAAGCTAAACGTACTCGCATACCAGAGCTATACCGCTTTACTGGTGTGTCTACATATCGTGCACAACCCGAAAAATCTATAATCTCATCTTCTTTGGCTTTTATTTCAGCTTTGGTCATGCCTAAAATAGCACCATTTAAATAGATGTTTTCACGTCCAGTTAATTCAGGATGAAAACCTGTACCTACTTCCAATAATGAAGCAATACGCCCTTTTGTTTTTATTTCGCCAGTGGTTGGTGTGGTAACACGCGATAATATTTTTAATAAGGTAGATTTTCCTGCGCCATTTTTACCTATGATCCCTAAAACTTCGCCAGGCCTAACTTCAAAATTAATATCTTTTAATGCCCAAACATAATCCGAATCACCTTTGGTACTTCTATCGTTAGTGTCACCAATTTTTAAAAACGGATCTTCTTTACCTCTTATTTTATGCCACCACCTATTAAGGTCATGACTAATAGTACCTGTGCCTATTAATCCTAATCGGTATTGTTTACTTATATTTTCGGCTTTTAATATGATCATTTTCGGTTGTCGGTTGTCAGTTGTCGTCATTGCGAGACCTTTTGGTCATGGCAATCTCATGATGTGTAACCCAAAAAACAAACAGATTGCTTCGTTACTCTCGCAATGACGTTGGTTCCCTGTTGTCTACTCTCTATTGCATGCTCACTATTGTTGGTTCTCGTCATTGCGAGACCTTTTGGTCGTGGCAATCTCATGATGTGAACTCTTATTCAAGAGATTACTTCGGTCATTCTTCCCTCGTAATGACGGTTTAAAAAATTGCTTCGTCGCAACGCACCTCGCAATGACGTTGGTTTTATACTTTCCAGTCTCTTTCTACATACTATATAAATCTCTATACGATTTTATTTATTTTTTATTACAATTAACTATCAACTGACAACAATTAAACAGTATCAATAAACGATTTTTCTGTTTTATTAAATATAATGATTCCAAAAAGCAAAACAACAAGTGTTACACTTATTGTATAAAAAATTCCAAACATACTAAAGGTACCTTCACCCAATAACATAAATCGGGCTGTTTCCACAATATATGCTACAGGATTATACTCAACAATCCATGCTACTTTAGGTAATTTTTCTCGCATAAGCGCTAAAGGATACATTACTGCTGATACATACATAAGTAATTGAACTCCAAAATTTACTAAAAAAGTTAAATCGCGATATTTTGTAACTAAGGATGAAATAATCATGCCTAAACCCAGGCCTAATAAGCCCATAAGCATGACAAGTAAAGGAAAATAAATAATTGTTGCATCGATATGTATTCCCGCGCCTTGCGAATAATAATAGATATAAAAGGCAATAAATACTAATAATTGTATTCCAAACTTTACCAAATTAGAAATAATAATAGATAGTGGTAATATGATACGCGGAAAATAAACTTTACTAAAAATACCAGCATTTTTTTTAAACGTATCAGATGTGGACGTTAGACAGGTTTTAAAATAAGTCCAAATTGAGACTCCCGCTAAATTAAACAAGAAAGGAGGTACAGCTCCAGTTTCTATATTGGCAATCTTATTAAAAATAAGTGTAAACGTTAGTGCTGTAAATAAAGGCTGAATTAAATACCAAAGCGGTCCTAAAATAGTTTGCTTATACAAAGTAACTACATCGCGTTTAACAAACAATAAAAGCAAATCTCGATAACGCCAAATCTCCTTAAAATTAAAGTTAATTAATTTATGTTTTGATGAGATGGTATATAGCCACTTGTCTTCCAAACTATTCTTTATTAAAATTATTCCAAGTTAACTCTAAGCCTTCTTTAACTGTGAATTGTGGTTTGTAACCTAACAAGCTTTCGGCTTTAGAAATATTGGCTAAAGAATCTTTAACATCACCTTGTCGTTCTGGACCGTAAATAGCCTCTAGATTAGATTTTGCTGCAGATTTGAGATCTTTCCAGAGTTGATTTAAACTAATTCTTTCGCCACATGCAACATTGAATACCTGATTACTAGCATCTTTAGAAGCAAAAAAACCTTTTATATTAGCTTGCACAGCATTATCTACAAAGGTAAAATCACGTGTTTGTTCGCCATCCCCATTTATTGTAGGAGGATTATTGTCTTTAAGCGCTTGCATAAATAGCGGAATTACTGCTGCATAAGCACCATTCGGGCTTTGTTTAGGTCCAAAAATATTAAAATATCTTAAGCCAACTGTATCCGTATTATACGCTGTACCAAATACATCGGCATACAATTCATTCACATATTTTGTAACCGCATAAGGTGATAATGGTTTCCCTATATTATCTTCAACTTTTGGTAATGTTTTACTATCTCCATAAGTAGAACTAGATGCCGCATAAACCATACGTTTTACAGTTTGGCTCTCTTTAAGAGCAATCATCATATTTAAAAACCCATTAATATTTACTGCATTGGTAGTTCCTGGATCGTTAATAGAACGCGGCACAGACCCCAAAGCCGCTTGATGCGACACATAATCAACACCTTTCATTGCAGCTTTGCAAGTTTCTAAATCTCTTATATCACCTTCTATTAATTCGAAAGCAGGATGACTTAAAAATTCAGATAAATTTTCACGATAACCGTTAGAAAAATCGTCGAGCACTCTTACATATTTTGCACCATGTTTTAATAAGTATTCTACAAGATTAGAACCAATAAACCCAGCACCACCAGTCACTAAAAAGGAATACTTAGCAATATCTTCTTTATGATAAATAGTATTATACATTATAATCTGCCGTCTACAGTAAATTTTGGTAACAACGATTTTACGTCAAAAATAATACCTATTTCAGATTTCAAATCATTCATATTTAATTCTAAAAATTCTTCATGAGATACTGCTAATACGATAGCGTCGTATTTAGCATTTAAGCTATTTGAATCACAAATTAAATCTAAATCATACTCATGATGAACTTCTTCTTTAGAAGCCCAAGGATCATACACATTAACATTTACATCGTAACTTTTAAACTCTTTTATAATATCTATAACTCTTGAATTTCTAATATCAGGGCAATTCTCTTTAAAGGTAATTCCTAAAACTAACACTTTAGAATTTTTAATAGTAGCCCCTTTTTTAATCATTAACTTCACTGTTTCCTGAGCAACATAACTTCCCATGCTATCATTCATTTTACGCCCAGCTAAAATAATTTCAGGATTATAACCAACTTCAATAGCTTTTTGTGCTAAATAATAAGGGTCTACACCAATACAATGCCCGCCAACCAATCCAGGTGAGAATTTAATAAAATTCCATTTGGTACCAGCAGCTTCTAAAACAGCTTTAGTATCGATATCTAACAATCTGAATATTTTAGAGAGTTCATTTACGAAAGCAATATTAATATCACGTTGAGAATTTTCTATAACTTTAGCAGCTTCAGCCACCTTTATTGAAGGTGCTAAATGCGTTCCGGCTGTTATAATAGATTTATAAAGCTCATCTACTTCTTGCGCTATTTCTGGAGTAGAACCAGATGTTACTTTTAATATTTTAGTAACTGTATGTTTTTTATCACCAGGGTTAATACGTTCTGGAGAATATCCAGCATAAAAATCGACGTTAAATTGTAATCCAGAAACACGCTCTAATATAGGAACACAAATATCTTCTGTTACCCCAGGATACACTGTAGATTCATAGATTACTATATCTCCCTTTTTTAAAATAGCGCCAATAGTTTCACTAGCTTTAATTAAGGGTGTGAAGATAGGTTTATTTAAATCATCTGTAGGCGTTGGTACAGTAATAATAAAAATATTTGATTGCTTTAAACCATCTACAGTATCGGTTATATATAGACCTATGTCTTCTGATTTATCAACCAAGACTAGTTTTAAATCAGATTCCGTTACTTCTAAGGTTCTATCCATTCCTTTACGAAGTTCTGCAACGCGTTTTTTATTAATATCGAAACCTGTAACTATATATTTTTTAGCAAACTCGACAGCCAAGGGCAAACCTACATAACCCAATCCAACAATTGTAATCTTTTTTTTATGCATTCTATAAATTATACTATTCTTTTTTTTAAAAAATTATTAAGTTAAGACTAAAAGCGTTTAATAAAGTCCTTTACTTTTTTCCAAACACTTGGTCTAACATCCTCATGATAAGCATTACCATATACACCGTAGCCATAACCATACCCATACCCATACCCATAACCATACCCATACCCATAATTATGATTAGCCTTATGCCTATAAAAATTTAAAAGAAAACTTACATTTTTTATTTGACCGCCATGATATTTAGAATTAATTAATTGCAACATCCCTTTTTTAGTATAATCTAAACGCACCATAAAAATTGTAGCATCAGCATACTGAACTAATTGCAAAGCGTCTGTTACTAATCCTAAAGGAGGAGTATCTAAAATAATAATATCGTATTTATCACGTAATTCTTCAATAAGTGGTGTTAATTTATCACTCATTAATAATTCTGATGGATTTGGTGGAATTGGCCCTGATGTAATCACATCAAAATTCTCTATATGTGTTTTATTAATCACTTCATCTAATGTAAGGTCATCAATAAAAAAATTAACAATCCCTTTTTCATTATCTAATTCAAAATCATCAAATATTTTTGGCTTCCGCAAATCTAAACCTAACAAAATTGTCTTTTTTCCTGACAAAGCATAAACAGTTGCTATATTAATAGAACAAAATGTTTTTCCTTCACCACTTACAGAAGACGTAATCATTAATGTTTTACCTTTCTTTGTGGCTTGTTTTTTAAATTGAAATTCTAAACCAGAACGAATAGACCTAAAGGATTCTGCCACTGCTGATTTTGGCTTTTCAAAAACCACCAAATTATTATGATACCGATACTTGCCTACTAAACCAAGAATTGGGATTTTTGACAATTGTACAATTTCATCAGAGCCATGTATGGTAGTATCTAGCAAGAAAATAATGAAAATTAAAAACATGGGACTAAAGAAACCTATCATGAGTCCCATCATATAATTTAAAGACTTATTAGGACCTATAAAACCACCACCAATATCTTTTGCTCCATCAATTATAGAAATATCCGATATATTAGCAGCTTTAACAATAGCTGCCTCACTTCGCTTGTCCATATAGATATTATAGGCTTCCTGACTAATATCTAATTTTCGTTGAATTTTTAAATAGGTTTGTTGATTTTCTGGTAGGTCGCTCAACTTAACTTCTAAATTAGCAATATTCCTATTAATAATATTTAATTGAATACTAATGGTTTCTTTAGTAGAGCTAATTGTTTCTAATAACACATTCTTTTCGGCATCAATTTGCCGATCAATATTTTTGAATATCTCCGACTCCTTCCTAGTGGTATATTCTAAACTCTGTCGCTCTATAGCAAGCTCTGTTATTGTTGCAACACTTCGCAATACATTACTTTCTTCTATACCAACAGAAGTTGGCGCAGCAATCCGTGTATAATCTGTTTTAGTTTGCAAATAAGTTTCTAAAGAACTTAAATAGTTAAGCTTGGTGTTTTCAGCGTCCTTTTGCGCTTCAAACTCTTTTAACTTATCAGAAACATCAATCATTTCTGCATCTACATTAAAAACTTTATTTTGCTTCCGAAATGTATTCATTTCATCTGCATAATTTTTCAAATTTAAATTAACAGAAGCAAGGCTGCTATCAATAAATTTTATGGTATTTGAAGCGTATAAGTTTTTGCGTTCCAACTCTGTGCGACTCAAAATTGCAGATGTCGTATTTAAATAATCAACAATTTTAGCTTTGTTGTTACCTGCTAACGACAAATTAAGAACTGAAGCTGCATTTTGATTAAAAGGCTTAACAATCATATGAGTTTTATAATCATTTACAACGCCATCAAAATTTTTGAATATTAAATAAAATTCAGTATTTGATTTGATTTTACGATTTGGCCTAAACAGCAAAGTAGCATGAAAGAATGGTAAATTAACAACCTCTCCGATTGAAAATACTTGCTTGAATTCTCCTAAAGGCAAGTCAACAGTAAGCTTATCTTTTGTGTCATAACGCTGACCTTGTGCATGTTCAGAATCAAATTGCGTAAAAACCTCATAAGTAGTACTGCTTAAAAAACGTATGCCAATATAATTACTTAAGACTTGCGGTTTAGACTTATCTAGTTCAACTACAAATGGTGCTTGTTTATAAATGTCAATCTTTTGATATTTCCCTTCAGCCATATAGCTCATATAAAACTGTAATGAATCAATCACTTTTTCATTATGGGTTCTTGTTTGAAGTGTTGTTATTGTTTTTCCCATTTTCCCAGAAACACCTCCCCAATTGAAAGATATACTTGTATTGGCAGTAAAAAAAGGATTTTGGTCATTCTCTACTGAAATCAATGAACTTAATCTATATACATTTTGTTTCCTTACGTTAATTAGATAAGCAACAATAAGTGAAACACCTATGCAAATTAAAACAAACTTCCAAAGGTTTAATACCTTAAACAAATATCCTTTAAAATCAAAAGCAACTCCTCCTGAGTCATTTATGTCAATATCATCTAATTCTTTATACGCCATAACTATTATAACTTAATTAATAAAATAGTTGTGGTTATCAATGATAAGGCAGTAATAATAGTTCCTAATGTTTGTACTCCAGTTACCCCGGTTCCCCACGATTTTTGTTTAAGTGGTTTTACATATATAACATCATTGGGTTGTATATAATAATATGGAGAATTCATGATTCCAATATCTAATAAATTTATATGATGTATTTTCTCTCCTTGAGGAT
>Ga0190293_1000335_pt1 | contig 16646 bp, 16 predicted proteins | sample 48693001_MG_FD_161671 | JGI IMG/M metagenome (GOLD analysis project Ga0190293, IMG submission 161671) | Hydrothermal vent microbial mat bacterial communities from Southern Trench, Guaymas Basin, Mexico - 4869-30-0-1_MG | ecosystem: Environmental > Aquatic > Marine > Hydrothermal vents >...
ACACAGTTTGCCAAATCAAAAAAAGGGGCTGTCGGAATTATGCAGCTGATGAAAAGTACGGCGACACAATACGGAGTTACCAACAGATATGATGTAGACCAGAATCTTGATGCCGGAATCAGACACCTCAAATACCTTTACAATAAATATAACCAGAATCTTCCGATCGTACTTGCTGCCTATAATGCGGGTGAAAGCGCCGTTAAAAAATACAATGGGGTCCCGCCATATAAAGAGACCAGGAACTATATCAAAAAAGTAAAAAAATTTATGGGCCTCCCATATTCAGGGACATACACTTCGAGCGGGAAGACCACGATCTTCAAATATGAAACAATGGATGGCCGGATAGTTCTTTCTGATACACCTCCTCCGGAAACGAGTAATACAATTGTCATATTCGATTAACATAATTTCATGGAAAAAGTTCAAGTTATAGTAAATCCATATTCAGCAAGAGGTAAGACCGAATATCGGTGGGAAAGCATTAAGTCAGTTATTAAGCACTATTTTGATGAATTCAAATTTATATTTACAGAAAAACCCAATCAGGCTACAGAAATAGCAAGGGAAGTACTTTCTGAGGGTTTTAACCTGATAATAGGGATCGGCGGCGATGGTACTTTAAACGAGATTGCAAACGGATTTTTTTCCGGTAAGTCAAAAGAAATAATAAATGAAGAAGCATCATTAGGGATGATCCCTTCCGGAACAGGCTCTGATTTTATCCGGTTTTTAAGAATCCCAAGAGATTTTAGAAAATCGGTAGAATTGATCAAAAACTCAAAACAAAAAAAAATTGATGTTGGAAAGATCACCTTTCCGGGACCAGGATCTGAAACTTCACAAAAATATTTTATTAACGTAGCAGATTTCGGACTGGGTGCTGATGTAATAAAAAAACTGTCAACAGTACCAGAATCGAAGAGAAGTCCTCTCTCTTATTACAGCGGATTACTTTCAACGATAAAAAATTATAAAAGTAAGAGTGTGAAATTAATCATTAATGATGAAAAAACAATATCAGGGAAATATCTTATCGGAGCAATAGCAAACGGTGGGATATTCGGTGGAGGAATGATAATCGCACCTGATGCAAAAATAGATGATGGCTATTTTGATCTGGTCCTTGTAAAAGAGATGAAAAAATTCGAGATCATCAGGAATACACATCACCTCTACAGGGGAACGATAGTGAACCATCCAAAGGTAGAAGTACATAGAGTGAAAAAACTGGAAGTTTCCTCTGAAGATAGTGTAAGTCTCGAATATGATGGTGAACTGGGAGGGGAAATCCCGGTCAAATTTGAGATAGTTGAAAAAGTTTTGAACTTTAGAGTCTGATCCATTCAAGTTTGAATCATCTCCCTTATTGTGATAATATTGGTTATATAACAGGAGAGATTAATGAACAAAAACCTCATTGCAGTATTAGTAATTCTGATTTTTCTTATTTCATGCCAGGGGAATTCAGAAGTTGCTGACCTGAAAGCTTTTACTCAGGATTTTACAGCCCTCGACACAAAGTTTCAGGAGAAGGAATCAAATATAAAATCTTATAAAGAATATCAGGAGTTCAAACAAGAGAAAAAAAATGAATTTGAAGAATTGCTGACAAAATATAAGGATAGTGCAAAGTCTGAATCAATAGACATTCTAAAGGCAAAGATACTCGTAAAAACCGGAAGCTTTGATGAAGCTGAAATGTTGATCAACAAAGTTATTTCATCTGATGGCAAATTACTCAGTGAAGCAAAGATGGTTAAAGTACAGGCACTCCTGGGTAAAGAGAAGATTGATGACGCATATTCAATTTTCAGTGAGATAGAATCTGACTTGAATAAAGGGGAAGATTTTTATTCTGCCTTGATGAGCTTTGCATTTGAGGCCTCCGATAAATCAGTTAGAAAAACCTATTCACAGAAGCTTATTGATTCAACTCAGCTTCCGGAAAAACTTAAAAGATATGAATATATGTTCTATACAAATCTGGCCTCCATCGCTAAAGAAGAGAAAGACATTGCAGGAGCAAAAGAAATCCTCCTGAAGGCAATTGAAATCACAAATGACCCGAGAGGGAAAAAATCATTAAAATCAGAGTTGGCCCAGATCGAATTCCTGGGGAAAAAAGCTCCTTCAATAAGTGCTGAAACATGGGTTAATTCAAAAGCTCTTTCTCTGGACAAACTTAAAGGTAAAGTCGTTATTATAGATTTTTGGGCTCCATGGTGCAGTCCATGCAGAACTGTGATCCCAGGACTGATAGAGGAATATGGAAAGCGCAAAGATGATGGCCTTGTCGTGATCGGCTATACTAAGCTTTATGGTTCATACAGAGATAATATGCAGAACGCAGGTAAAGTTGATCGTAATAAAGAGATCGAATTAATTAAAGGATTTGTTAAAAGATTCAAAATTGATTACCCTGTTGCAATCGCCGATGAAAGTACAGATTTTGATTCTTATATGATCACAGGAATTCCGACAATGATCTTTATTGACAGGGATGGGAATGTTGATTACATTAAGATTGGGTCCGGAAATCACAATTCTGTAAAGGAAAAAATCGAATCACTATTAGGAAACAAGTAATATGGAAAAAATATCTGAAGAAATTTTTGATGAAAAAATTGGATTAGCAGGAAATGTAATAATAGATTTCAGTTCTCCCGGGTGCGCCCCATGCAAAAAAGTTCCCCCATTGATCAGTGAGATAATCACTGAAAACCCTGAAATGAAGATCTCTGCATTTGAAGTAGATGTAACTGAGAGTCCCGGGATCGCGACAAGGTTTTTTGTTCTTGGAGTACCAACTATTATTATTTTTAATTCGGGGAGTGAAGTCGCACGTTTTAACTCTGTTCCGGCCAAGAGAAAAATAGTTTCTGCTCTAAAATAATTCCGGATGTAACAAATAAGGGACATTTTCTCACCTCCCGGCTTTATCATCGTTGGCATTGATATTGCTTCACATTAAAGGAGGTTGAATATGAAAAAATTATTCTTAATTTCACTATTAGTTCTATTCTTAGGTGCCGGATTTGTTTCAGGTCAAAGTCTTAATTTTAAAATCGGTCTTTTCAGCCCTTCACTAGATTCCGACCTCTGGGAAGTAAACAAAGAGAATCTGTACTTTTCAAATGAAGATATGCAGAATATCTATTATGGTGTTGAGTATGAGCACTTTGTAGGAAGACATTTTTCCATGGCTTTTGAAGCGGGAACTTTTGATAGGACTGTCTATTCACAATACAAAGATTATGAATATGATGATGGTTCTCCTATATACCAGGATCTCTACCTCAGTATCAGCGGGATAGAAGCCAACATTAAAATATATCCCATCGGTCACAGAAGAGTGTTTAACCCTTATATCGGCGCAGGGGTTGGAATATACTTCTGGGAATATGAACAATGGGGTGATTTTATAGATTTTAACACCTGGGAAGTATATGAGGGGTATGGCTATACAGAGAAATATAGTGCAGGATTTAACTTAAAGGGTGGTTTTGTTTTCAGGTTCAAAAGACATATGGGAATATCTTTCGAGGCGAAATACCACTATCTGAAAGGACAATTGTCTAATCTATTTGAAGGATTTGAAAAACTTGACCTGGGTGGGATTACGCTCAACATCGGATTAAACCTGTTTTTCAGATAAGGAGAAATATGAAAAGAAATATAATTATCATACAAATATTATTGTTTGCTATTGCAGGACTTTACGGGAAATCCCAAACCGGAACAGAAGGTGTCGTAAAAGGCGTGGATGATTTTTACAAAAAAACAAGATTTATTATGTCCAAAATGGAAAAACAAATCTATAAGCACCTTCCAGATGATAAAGAAAGGGCAAAATTCATGAAAGAATTCTGGGATAAAAGAGACCCGACTCCGGACAATTTTGAAAACGAAGCGAAAAACACCTATGCACAAAGAATTTCATATTCAAACAGATACTTCTCTGAAGGGAAAGGGAAGAATACAGGATGGGATTCCGAGAGAGGAAGAATATTACTCCAGCTTGGAATTCCCGACAGGAGAGAATTTGGTGAACTGGATATGCTATCCCCCGGAGGGGGGCGTGGTGGCACTACCCAGGGTTCTTTACTTGGGACTAAAAGACTTCCTATGGAAAGATGGTTCTACTACCGTTTCCAGCTTTACCTGGTTTTCACGGACCGAAATGGATTCGGAAATTTCAAGTTAACTCGAATTCCTGCTCAATTATTGTCTGCAATCGATCTGGCAAAAATGAGTATCCTGGATTCATCAAACACCGATCTTAAATATCAGATCACCTTCAAGCCGTCGGTTAAGAAAAATGAGATATTGTTGAAGATACCTACAAAAAAGATCAGTTTTGAAGATATTAATGGAAATATGCGGGCGAATTTCTCAATTACAATTTATACTTACAAAGATTATTTGAAAGTTGATGATTTTAGTGTCAACAGGGTTATTGATAAAATTGACAACTCCATTCTACAGAAAAAATATATCTATCTTAAAGTACCTTTAAACTATACAACCAAGGGTAAATACTATTTTGATATACTTCTGGAGGACAAAGTAGGCCAGTCAAGATACAGAGACGTTTTGAAATATAAAGTACGTTAGTTTCCTGGAAATGCATCGGGGGGAAAATTTATTCCTGTGAAAAGAGATATTTTCCTCCCGGGAATTTCCCCATCCATATAGGATATCGACAGGTCTATAAGATTCCTTTCAGAAGAATAATATTCTCTTGTAAATTCGCCCCACTCAACAACGATTATACCTGTATCCAGGTTATCATCGATCTCCGGCACGCCTCCGTTTATCTGCTCCCCTATCCGATACAGGTCAATATGAAAAAGCTTGAATTTACCATCATAAATATTCATTAGTGTGTAACTTGGGCTGACGATCTCCCGTCTGTCAATTCCAAGTGCATGACCGATACCTTTCGTAAATATAGTTTTCCCCGCACCCAGGTTTCCACTAAGCAGAATAAGTTCATTGCCTTTTAGCAATCTACCTAAGGATTCACCAAAACCGAAGGTTTCTTCAGGTGAAAATGAAATCAGATCTATATTCATTTATATTCATAAATGCATCTGAAATGTATTGAACTATATCAGATGCGGTCATCGGGGATTCCCCTTTAATTGATGCAGCAATATCCCCGGCATAGCCGTGAATAAAAACAGCAGCCTGCAGGATTGTCAAAATCGGAAAATCATTTTTAAATTGGGATATCATCCCGGTAATAATCCCTCCCAGTATATCCCCGCTTCCTGCGGTTGCCATTCCGGGATTGCCGGTCTGGTTTACAATAACACGGCCATCAGGTGCTGTTATCAATGTATGATGACCTTTCAATATTACAAATAATCCATACTTTATCGAAAAATTTCTTGCTGAATTAACAGGATCATTTAGTATTTCTGATATCCGGGTTCCGGTTATTCTTGAGAATTCCCCGGGATGGGGCGTAATTACAAGAGGATAATTACGCTTTTTTTCAAGTATATCTGTTTTTCCCATAAGTATATTAAGAGCATCGGCATCCAGAACAACAGGGATAGAGGAATTTGAAATAATCTTCATTACAAGCTCCTCAGTTTTATCATTAACACCCATTCCGGGTCCGGCAAGGATACTATCAAATTCCTCGGGAATCACTTTCATTTCAGAGAACACATTTTCCTTAAGTGTCATAATTTCCGGATATGATCTCATTATCAGGTCTCTGTTCTTTTCAGATGCAACGCAGGTTGACAATCCCGCTCCTGATTTTAAAACGGAAACGGCTGAGAGAATTGCAGCACCAGGTTTATCATCAGATCCCGCCACAACAAGCCCGTGTCCAAGCTTACCTTTATGCACACCGGACTCCCTTTTTTTTAGAAGTCCTGAAAAACAGGAGGGGTCTGACAGTTCAACAAAATATTTTTTATCATCAAGGTATTTCCCGGGAATACCAATATCGATCACAAATATCTTTCCACACCTTTTACGGTCATCAGGGAAAATGTGATGGATCTTAAGAACCTGGAACGTAATTGTTATATCAGGATCAACAATGATCCCTTCTGCCGGAGGAAAAATGTCCGATAATCCGGAAGGGAGATCAATAGAGACGATTTTGAATTTTGATTCATTTAAAGCATTTATAATTTCAAAATAAGGTCCGTCTGTCACTGACCTTTTCATCCCTGTCCCGAATATTGCATCAACAATAACAGTGTTAACACTGGAATGTTGTTTAATTATATCTTTGAGTTCCCGGCCTCCATGTATTTGAGAATATTCCAAACCGAGATTTTTAATAATTTCAAAATTGACTGCAGGATCACCAGACAGTTTTTCCGGATCAGTCAGGAATAGGAAATGAGGGTCATATCCCCACTGGGAGAGGGTCCTTCCAATTGCCATCCCGTCCCCGCCATTGTTCCCCGGCCCAATGAAAAGAATAAGCTTAGAGAATTTCTTAACGGGAAATTGGTCGCGAATTATTTGTGCTGCCCCACGTGAAGCATTCTCCATCAAAACGATTGAAGGAATACCTGTTTTATTTATAGCATCAAAGTCAAGCTCTCTCATTGATTGAGAGAATAAGACTTTCATTTTTTCTCTTTTTTCCCTTTCTTTTCTTTTTTGCCTGACTTTGCTATCTCATCAAGTTTTGAAGCAAAAACTCCACCAAAACCACTTGTATCCTTAAAAGCAACCTCTTTTTCTTTATTTAACTTTTTGCCTTTTTCCTTTTCAACTTTATCCTTCAATTTCAGAAGTTCGATCTCACTCTGAATCTCTTCCAGATCCATCTGATCTTCAGAGCTGCTCTTTCTCACCTTTTTTTGAGTCGATTTTTCTTTTTCAGGCTTAAACACTCCCTTTTCGGCTTTCTTTTTATGAGCGGCTTCTTTTTTAACCCTCTCTACCTTTGAAGATTGATCACTATCTTCCGGAATAGTTTCTATCGGTGAAACAGGTGTCGCTTTCTTTTCTCCCGGAGTTTTGTATTTCTTCCTCTCCAATTCCTTTTCCCTGATGATTTTGTCTCGGCGATCCATTTCTATCTGATCCACCTTCCTCATTTCCTCTTCTCTTTTCCTGCGTCTCTCTTCTCTTATCAGCCTGATCTCGTCATCAACTTTTTTCTCTTCTTCTAATCTATTTTGTCTCTCTGAGTCCTGATCAGATTTTGTTTGATTTTCATGGATCGATTTTTTCTCCATCTCTTCCTGTACAATGTTTCCGATCGAACTCGGATCAAGATAGAATACACCATGTATCTTTTCAGAAGGGATATAGGCAGGATTCCCGAAGATCACATCAAGGACTGTCCTGAGATTCACAGGAGCTATCAGATCGAGAATATGATACAACTTCAATACATGGATCTCATAATTCCTCTCTCTGACACCAAATTCAAGAAAAACCTTGTTAAGAAGTTCATTAAAAGAAGTGCTCCCCCTGAATAGTTCAATTCGATTTTCAAGTTCGATAAGGTCTTTTTGTTCCAGGTAAATAGATTTATTTATGAAGACCTGGGAGGCTACTTTATCATCCTTAACAATAAACAATTTTTTCTTTTCATCATATTCGATCTTTTCTGATACAGTACCTTTCTTTGTCGTCCTGATATTAAAAAAGAAAACAGTTTCTTCAACCTGAGATAATGTGATGATTGAACCCTGAAGAACTTTATAATTCTCGAAAATCTCCTTAAGCCCCATGAGGAGATTTGATTCATTATAGTAATATCCGATATAGGTTTTTTTTGTACTTTCGTCAACCAGCTCAACTTCTATTGACTCATCAAACTCAAACATCCCCTGCTTAAGCCTTATTGCCCCTGCAAATATTTCTCTCTGTGACAGGAAATATTTGGAATTATCATCATCGAACAATTTCTCCTCAAATTTCTTTCTCAACGCTCCGGTACCCTTTTTTATATCTATCGCAGCACTTTTGACGAGAGGGTTATCATCACTTATTATTGAATCTTTAAGGAGATAGTAGATCACGGAGATCAGACTCCATTTTCCCCAGCCTTCATAATTAACCTGCTGAAAATCTATCTTGTATTCATTTTTCATTTTAAAACTTAATGCAAAACAATAAGCTCCAAAATCTTCACTGTCAGGATTTATTTTTACAAAATTCTCTACAAAAAACTCTGTCGACTCGGAACGTCCGCTATCCGTAAGAAACTCTCTTATTTTTGTGAAAACCTCAGTATCAACCGGCATCAGATTACTTACAAGGATCGTTTTATTCCCTGCAAATGCGATATCTGCATTTTTATTAAGCAATGCAATTAATTTTTTCCTCAGATTATTATAATCCTTTACCAGAAGAGGATCATAAAATTTCCTGGGATCAAGTTTCGGATCAAGGAACTCAGGTTTTTCACAAGGTTTGTCCATCCTGTGAGGCAGAAGAAGTTCTATCTTTTGACGTGTAAGATAATCAAGATATTTCTTATAATCGGATGTCCCCTCATATTTAAGTTTGATCTCCTCTTTAAATTTTGACCGAACTTCAACAACCCGGAGAACAACACCTCTCTCTAACTCAATGCTTTTTTTTGTTCCTATGGGGATCCGCCCATGATATTCCTTGTATATCAGATCATTAACTTTATAGTCACACTTATGATCATAGATCTTTACCTTGTCGCTCAGTTTACTCTCTGTTTTAAACAAAGCAAGTTGATTAGTTAACTCGTCCAGTTCAACCGGAGATTTCACTCCCTTCAGAAAGTCTTTCAGGAATTTAATATCCTTACTTTCAATATTCAGATTGACTTCCACATTACACTCCTTCAAGATTCTTAACAATTTTGGTACCTGATCTTCCGATCAGTGCCGCTCTCAACTTTTCAGCTGAGGTAATAAGAACCTCACTTCCTCCATTTTTTATATAATCGATCGAGGCGGAAATTTTCGGCCCCATCGAACCTGGAGGGAATTGCCCTTCCTCAAGCATTTGTTCTGCTTTTTTTATATCAATAACCTTTAGTGGAACTGCATCAGGTTTACCAAAATTTTCTACCACTCTGTCCACTCCCGTAAGAATAATGAACAGGTCCACACCTGCTTCCTTTGAGATTAGTGAAGAAGCAAAATCTTTATCAATTACAGCTTCGACACCCTCAACATATCCGGAGGAATTAATAAAAACAGGTATCCCGCCACCTCCGGCTGCGATGACAATAACCCCTTTCTCAACCATCGCTCTGATCGCTCTTTTGGGAACTATATCAATCGGACTGGGTGAAGGGACAACCCTTCTGAATCCTCTTCCTGAATCTTCTATCATTGTCCAATAGTTCTCTTTGATCAGTTGGTTGGCCCTGAATTTATTATAAAAAGGGCCGATAGGTTTTGTCGGATTTGAAAAAGCTTTATCATCTTTATCTACTATGACCTGGGTTAATAATGTAACAACCTCTTTATCAATTGATTGTTTCCTCAATTCGTTCAGAATAGCTTTTTCAAGCAGGTATCCCATACTGCCTTCTGTCATTGCATCACATACATCAAGCGGGAACGGGGGGACAATGTTTGCAGAACCTTCCATTTGAAGCAATATGTTCCCGACCTGGGGGCCGTTTCCGTGAACAATTATAAGCTCATAGCCTTTTTTAACTATATCAACCATAAGGCCTGCAGCCTTCTTGGCATTTCTGTATTGTTCCCGTGCAGTCCCCTTTTCACCGGATGCAAGCATGGCGTTCCCGCCAAAAGCAATGAGTGCAAGTTTATTCATGATCTGTCCCCCGTTAATAAAATTAAACCCTTATCCTCTGAATTACCTTTTTAATTTAGGATGATTTGAGAGAATGTCAGTTAAGGTCGGAGTTCCGATCTCTTCCAGATCATAAGAAACTCTGACAGTCGGTTTTTTAAAATTAACGATTCGACTAAGATCGATCGGTGTTGCAACAATTACGAGATCAGCTTCGATCTTGTTGATTGTAGCCTCAAGATCCTTCATCTGCTGATCACCATAACCCATAGCAGGTAAAAGAATTCCGATCTCAGGATACTTCTCAAATGTATCAGCAATGGTACCAACAGCAAACGGCCTTGGATCTACAAGCTCCGATGCTCCGTATTTATGAGCGGCCATGATACCGGCTCCGTATTTCATCTCTCCATGAGTAAGAGTTGGTCCATCCTCGATCACGAGGACCTTCTTACCTCTTATCTTATCCCCGTCCTCTACGAAAATCGGAGAAGCACCATCAACTACAATTGCATCAGGATTATGATCTCTGATGTTTTCCCTTACTTCAATTATATCCTCAAGATCTGCAGTATCGATTTTATTTATAACAATGACATCAGCTCTTTTAAAGTTGGCTCCGCCGGGATAATATGTAAGCTCATGTCCGGCTCTGTGAGGATCAACAACTACTATTTCCAGGTCCGACTTATAGAATGGCAAATCATTATTTCCACCATCCCAGAGAATTACATCTGCAATCTTTTCTGCTTCTCTGACGATTGCTTCATAATCAACTCCGGCAAATACAACAACGCCATTACTGATATGAGGCTCATATTCTTCCATCTCTTCAATAGTACATTCATGTCTTTTCAAATCTTCAATAGTCTCAAATTTCTGAACTTTCTGCTTTACCAGATCACCATAGGGCATCGGGTGGCGAATAGCAGCAACTTTAAAACCCATCTCTTTAAGAATATTGCTGACTTTCCTTGTAGTCTGGCTCTTCCCGCATCCTGTTCTGACTGCACAAACGGAAACTACAGGTTTTGTGCTCTTGACCATCGTCTCTCCGGGTCCGAGTAGAATGAAATTCGCACCTGTCTTCATCACATCAGCAGACTTATCCAGTACATATTCGTAAGGTACATCACTATATGCAAAATATACATCTTTCACATCAAATTTTTCGATTAATTCCAGAAGCTGCTCTTCCGGATAAATATTAATTCCATCAGGGTAAAGTTCACCTGCAAGTTCTTTGGGATATTTTCGCCCGTCAATATCAGGGATCTGTGTTGCAGTAAAAGCTACTACTTTTATATCCTTGTTCTCTTTGAAAAATAAATTGAAATTGTGAAAATCTCTTCCAGCTGCTCCCATAATTATCGCATTACGCATTTGTTCCTCCTATTTCGCAAACAAATATAAAATTATAATTTAAGTTGGTAAGTATAAGGTATATTATCCGGCAAGTCAAACTACGTTTTTGCCCTATTTAATGCATCTATTTATCAAGTAAGTTTCAAAGAGATCAAATTGTTGAAGTTCTAATTTATTTTCAGTATGATGAATCATAAATGCAGGAGGAAAAATGGGAAAAAAGATCACAAGAAGATCATTCCTGAAGAAGGGGGCAGTTCTGGGAGCATCATCTATACTGCTTTATGAGTTCCCGAATAAAATTTATTCTTCTCAAAAGAATTATCCGGATATATCTGTTGTTTCAGGGACCGATTATTACAATAACACTATCAATGCAGTGGCAGGTCTTGGCGGAATGGGGAAATATGTCGGAAAAGGGTCCAAAGTAGCCGTCCTTGCTAATCCCCAAAGGCCGAATCCCGGGGCATTTACCTCTCCAATTGTTGTTAGTGCGGTAATAACCATGTGTCTGGAAGCCGGAGCTTCGTCAGTTACATTTATTTCCTGGCTGCCCGTCAAATCGTGGGAGTCGACAGGCCTGAAGAAAGCAGTTGAAAAAGCAGGGGGGCAACTGGACATAGTTGATCTGAGAGACGAATCCTGCTTTAAAGCGGTTCCTGTTCCTGAAGGAAAAGTACTGAAAGAAGCAAAAGTAATGAAGAAATTATTTGATCATGACCTCCTTATTAATGTTCCGGTAACAAAAGATCATCTTGGAAATAAGTTTACAGGTACGATGAAAAATCTAATGGGACTTAATTCCCCTAAAAGCAATAGAACCTTCCATAAATCCGACTGGAAAACAAACAGGGAGAGCATTATACACCTGGATCAGTCAATCGCAGATCTGAACACAATTATCACTCCGGCACTTTCTATCGTTGATGCAACTGAGTTCATTATAACTAACGGACCATTCGGCCCGGGAAAATTGATCAAACCCCGAAAAGTTATTGCAGGAACTGACAGGATCGCCATGGATTCATATTGTTGTCAATTATGGGGATTAAAACCTGAAGATATAATAATGATTAAAAAGGGATTTGAACACGGACTCGGGAAAATGGACCTGTCCAAAATGAAAATTTCCGAAACAACTCTTTAGGATAAACTGAATATGTGTGTCAGATACGGAATAGTATTATTTTTACTAGTATGTTTTATTTCCGGATCGACAGGAGAAAGCAAAAATAATTCTATCGATATTTTCCCCGGGGATATCTTGGAATGGAAACTTAAAGGGGAGCCTGAAGTTTATGTGGGTGATGACCTCTTTTTGTATATTAACGGTGGTGCAGACATTTACCAGGAATACGGGTTCAAAAAAGCATCTTCAGTTGAATATGAAAAAAAAGGAGCGGGACGGATCAGTGTGGAAATATATTACATGGATGACCCGATATCCGCATTCGGAATATTTTCCTTCAAGACCGGAGGCAAATGGAAGAGGAGCCAAAACGGAAATTTGTATTTCCCCGAAGATTACTATCAGAATATTCTGGCAGGCAATTGCCTGATAACAATCACGTCAATAGATATAAATGAGGAAACCGGAAAAGGGGTCTCGATATTCCGGAATACATTTGAGAAAAAAATATCCGGCCACTCTCCAATTCCCAGAATTATAAATTTATTTACCCGGGAGAAATTTGAAAAGCGAATATATTTTGAAGGTGACCTGGGGATGATGAACACATACAATCTGGTATCAGCTGAATCGGGAATAACAAATGGTGCTGCAGGGATCAATAATAACAATATCACATTACTTCTCAATTATAATGATGGGAAAAATATAAGGCGTGATTATTCATCTCTTGTTAATCTTTTAAAAAGTGAAAGCCGCTACTCGGAATTCAGGCAGGCTGAAGGGGGGATAAGTTGTCTTGATAGAAGTAAAAACATACTGTATATGACGATTCTAAATAGATATATAGTTATATACATAGGAAAGAAACTCGACGATGGTAAAATCGCTGTGAAACAAATTTCAGAGGAAATATCCCTGATCCGATAAGCCGTTCCCATTCAGAATTATTGACTTTAAGGGACAAATATATTAAATTTGTCCTTTAAGATCCGAAAGAGAACCTGATGAAAATAATTCTTGCATCTGACCATGCCGGCTTTAGTTTAAAAATGCATATAAAAAAGCACCTTGAGAAAATGGGACTTATTGTAAAAGATATGGGGACTTTCTCAGAAGAGCGTGCCAATTGGGCCGAGTACGGTGCAAAAGCTGCAAGTGTTGTTTCAGATGACCCGGAAAACTCAAAAGGGATCATAATATGCGGTTCAGGAATCGGAATGTCGATAGTTTCCAACAAATTCAGGAATGTAAGAGCGGCATTATGTAATGATGAATATTCCGCAGAAATGTCCAGAAGGCACAATAACGCAAACATTTTAAATATGGGTGAACGTGTCGTTTCGGAAGAACTGGCTGAAAAAATAGTTGATGTATGGCTCAACACTCCCTTTGAAGGGGGGCGCCATGCTGACAGGCTTGAATATATTTCCAAGGTTGTGGAAAAAAAAAATTTTAAATAAATCAGGAGAATTGCAATGTTAAACAAAGATATTTTTCAACTTGATCCGGAGATAGCGGAAGTTATCCTTAAGGAGACCCAACGTCAAAATGATAATCTTGAATTGATCGCATCTGAGAACTTTGTCCCGAATGGGATCCTTGAAGCGGTAGGATCTGTTCTGACAAACAAATACGCCGAAGGATATCCTAAAAAAAGATATTACGGCGGTTGTGAAAATGTTGATATCTCTGAAAAACTTGCAACTACAAGAGCAAAAGAATTGTTCGGAGCTGAATACGCAAATGTTCAACCACATTCAGGCACTCAGGCCAATATGGGTGTTTACATGTCCGTACTTAAGCCGGGAGATACAATGTTCGGCATGGACCTCTCCCATGGCGGGCATCTTTCACATGGACATCCTTTAAATTTTACCGGACAACTTTATAATATTGTTTTCTACGGAGTCAACAAAGAAACAGAAACCATAGATTATGATGTATTGGAATCTCTTGCAAAAGAACATCGCCCTAAACTAATAGTAGCAGGAGCCTCTGCTTACTCGCGTTTTATTGATTTCGAAAGGTTTAAAAAAATAGCAGACAGTATCGATGCAATTTTTATGGTCGACATGGCTCATATTGCAGGACTTGTTGCTGCAGGAGTACACCCCTCACCGGTTCCATATGCAGATTTTGTCACATCAACAACCCATAAGACTCTGAGGGGGCCGAGAGGCGGAATGATCCTGTCGAAAAAAATTCACCTGAAGGAGTTAAGGAAAAGTGTATTTCCGGGAATCCAGGGAGGGCCGCTTGAGCATGTTATTGCTGCAAAGGCTATTTGTTTCAAGATCGCAATGGGAGATGAGTTCAAAGAATATCAGAATCAGGTTGTTAAGAATGCATCTGTTCTCTCCGATGCACTTACCGGTCACGGCTTGAGAATCGTTTCGGGAGGAACAGATAATCACTTGATGCTTGTTGATGTAACTCCACTGAAGATAACAGGAAAAGATGCAGAGATCGCCCTCGACATAGCCGGAATCACAGTGAACAAAAATACGATCCCGTTCGACCTAAACCCCCCTATGGTAAGTTCTGGAATAAGGCTCGGTACACCGTCATTGACAACAAGAGGGATGAAAGAAGATGAGATGAAAAAAGTTGCTGAACTGATCTTTGAAGCATTAAAGAACACTAACGATGAATCCACTCTCGTCCGGATCAAAGAAAAAGTAAAAGAATTAACATCGGAGTTTTCAATTTATACAGATATAATAGAAGATTACAGGAAAAAGCTGGGGATGTAGAATAAATTGGCACTTCTTGAACAAAACAGACTAAGTAAGGATTATATCAATACACTTGAAATTATCAGGTTCGAAGGGGATGTCCAGGTAATAAATGAAATTTCGGCAGCAAAAAAAATTGTAAAGAAATTATCGAAGGAAAAAATGCTGGGGTTTGATACTGAGAGCAAACCTTCTTTCAAACCGGGAGTATCACATCCGATCTCGCTTATCCAGATATCAACATTGAACACATCCTATCTGTTCCAGGTTAACGGGTCCGGACTGATCTCATTGCTTGAGCCGATCCTAACCTCAAAAAAAATTAAGAAGGTCGGAATAGGCCTTGCTCATGATATAAACAAACTTAAGGGTTTTAACGGTATAATATTGAGTGGTCTTATTGACCTCTCTATGATCGCAAAGGAAAAAGGGATAATTCAGACCGGAGCCAGAGGCCTCACCGCCAGGTATCTTCAAAAGAGACTTGTCAAAACAGCACAGACAACAAATTGGGCAAGGCAGGAACTTTCCGAGAAACAAAAGAATTATGCTGCTACCGATGCATGGGTGTGTCTTAAGATCTTTCCGTTAATTATGAAGGACAAGATAGATTACAAAAAATTTGAAGATGAACTCCTGGCAAAAAAACCCGGTGACAAAGATTCGTAAAAAACATTTCATAATCATTACTTTCGCCTTTTTTTTTCTGTCATTACAATGCTTCTCTGTAAATATTCCTCAAAGCCCAAGATCTGAGAATACTATCCGGAAATTAACACCAACTCTGACAAAACAATTCACAAGGAAAGATCTCTCCTTGGGGGATCATATTTTTTTAAGAATATTCAAAGCGGAAAAAGTCCTTGAGATATGGGTAAGGTCAGGTTCCCGATATAAGTTGTTCAAGAAGTATTGGGTCTGTTATTTTTCAGGAGGCCTTGGGACAAAAACACGGGAAGGTGACGGGAAAAGCCCTGAAGGATTCTATTTTGTCAGGCCCTCTCAGCTCAACCCATGGAGCGATTTTTTCCTCTCATTTAATATAGGTTATCCTAATAAATTTGATAGGGTGAACGGATATACAGGAGGGCTTATAATGGTTCATGGGAATTGTGTTTCAATTGGCTGTTATGCAATGACCGATACCAGAATAAAAGAAATATATACAATTATTCACAAAGCATTTGAGAATGGGCAGCCTTTTTTCAGAATACATATCTTTCCATTTAAAATGACAGATAATAATATGAGAAAGTACAGAAAAAAAAAGTGGTCAGGCTTCTGGAAGAACCTGAAAGAGGGTTATGACTACTTTAAAAAACACAAAACACCCCCGGACATATCAGTCCGCAACAAAAAATACATCTTCAATTAAATATTTCCTTTCCTAAGTCAATCTAACTCTTTCAAAAGGGGACAGGTACCTTTTCGTTCCAATTAAGAATTTCCAATCTTGAATTCAAAATTAGTAAGGTACCTGTCCCCTTTTGATAATTTTGAATAGCTCAAATCTCCTATATGAATATCATTGTAAATTACAACCAAATTACTTTACTTTATTTATATGTTGCTTTCTGTATTTCCAATTTTGGATACATCTTTATCCTCCTTCGGAGGCATTTTTGGTGCAGGTTTTTCCCATTTTTTCAAATATTGAACTATACATTGGT
>Ga0190293_1000336_pt1 | contig 16635 bp, 14 predicted proteins | sample 48693001_MG_FD_161671 | JGI IMG/M metagenome (GOLD analysis project Ga0190293, IMG submission 161671) | Hydrothermal vent microbial mat bacterial communities from Southern Trench, Guaymas Basin, Mexico - 4869-30-0-1_MG | ecosystem: Environmental > Aquatic > Marine > Hydrothermal vents >...
CGAAACGATTGTGGCTTATTTATTTTGGATATACTATAGCAGAAACTATTTTATTAAACCTTGCTGGAATGACCTTTTTTGATGCTGTAAATCATGCCATGTGTACACTTTCTACCGGAGGATTTTCAACTAAGAATGCAAGTGTGTCATATTGGAATAACCAACCGATTATTCAATACATAATAATAACATTTATGTTTTTGGCTGGGACAAATTTCGTTTTGAGTTATTTTGCATTTAAAGGGAAAGTTCAAAAAGTCATTCATGATGAAGAGTTTAAACTTTATTTTAAATTTATAGCTATTTTTACTGCAATAGCTGCAGTGATAATATATTTTAGAGCAGATGTTTCGATATCTTCAATAGCACACCCAATGGTATGGGGAGAAGCAGAGAGTGCATTTAGACATGGTTTGTTTCAGGTTTTAGCAATTATTACTACCACAGGGTTTGTAACGGCAGATTATACATTATGGACACCTTTTTTAGTCGTGTTCTTTTTTGGATTAATGTTTTTGGGAGGTTCTGCTGGAAGTACTTCTGGTGGCGTGAAAGTAGTGCGTCAGCTTATATTAATAAAAAACAGTTTTGTAGAATTTAAACGCACTCTTCATCCTAATGCTATTTTACCAGTGAGATATAATAATAAATCAATTTCTGAAGATATTGTATTTAATATTCTTGCATTTTTTATTCTTTATATGTTATCATTTGTTGTAGGCGCCTTGGTGTTCTCTATGTTTCAAATAGATTTTGAGTCAGCCGTTGGTTTGGCAGCTTCTAGTTTGGGAAATGTTGGTCCTGCTTTAGGTGAATTTGGTCCAGTAAACAACTATTCTGATTTACCACTTTTAGCGAAATGGTGGTGTAGCTTCTTAATGCTTATTGGTCGTTTAGAATTGTTTACAGTTCTTATATTGTTTACGCCTTTCTTTTGGCGTAATAGGTAGTTCCGAATTTATATATTTATTCAGTTGTAGTTGATTTTTAGTTGTTTGCAATTTATAACTGTAACATTATATAAGATATGTCGTCTTTATAGTATAACCAATTAAAATTATTAAACATGGATTTAGTATTAACTACTCAAGATATAGAATTATTACCTGAGCCCAGAAGGGAAATAATTATAAATTCTTCTCAAGGATTATTAAATTCTAATTATCAAAAAATAGTTAGAGAGAATTACAACAGATTAAATACACGTTCTGTATTTGGTGTTAAGCAGTATGTTAAAAGTGAACAATATCAATTTACTTCAGGTATTGAAACAGTTTTAAAATTATCTGTTTTTGCAACTATTTTTACAGTTATCTTTTCATAAGAGATTTACCTTATATATTTAAAACTGTTTTAATTAACAGTTTCTTTAATCCGTTTTATGGCTTCTATCAATTGTTCTTGTGAAGCAGCATAACTTAATCGAATACAATAAGGATTCCCAAAAGCTTCACCTGTAACAGTAGCTACAAGTGCTTCTTCTAATAAATATAAAGAAAAATCAGTAGCATTGTTTATGGTTTTTCCTCTTAATGTTTTTCCGAAGAAGTATGAGATATCTGGAAATACATAAAAAGCACCTTCAGGAATGTTTGTTTTGAAGCCTTCAATGTCACTTAGCATATCGAGTACTAAATCACGACGAGTTTTAAACTCATCAATCATGTAATTAACAACAGATGGTTCTGAATTTAAAGCTGTAATAACGGCACGTTGTGCAATACAATTTGCACCACTTGTTACTTGTCCTTGCATTTTATTGCAAGCACGAGCTATCCAGTCTGGGGCTCCAATATAACCTATTCGCCAGCCTGTCATAGCAAAGGCTTTAGACACACCATTTACAGTAATTGTGCGATGGAACATATCATCAATTTCAGCAAAACTTATATGTGAATCAACAAAGTTAATATGCTCATAAATCTCATCTGAAACCACATAAATATTTGGATGTTTTCTAAGGACATCTGCTAAAGCTTCAAATTCAACTTTACTGTAAACGGAGCCACTTGGATTACATGGTGAATTAAGCCAAAGCATTTTTGTTTTTGGAGTGATTGCTGCTTCAAGTTGCTTAGCAGTCATTTTAAAATCGGTTTCAATAGTCGTTGGCACTTCAATTGGAATGCCTTCAGCTAATTTTACAATATCAGAATAACTCACCCAATAAGGACATGGTAAAATAACTTCATCCCCATCATTAAGCATAACCATAGCAATATTTGCAAGTGATTGTTTTGCTCCTGTAGATACTACTATTTGATCTAAAGTATAATTAAGGTTATTGTCTCGCTTAAATTTAGTTATGATAGTTTCTTTTAATTCAACATATCCATCAACAGGCGTGTAAGAATTATAGTCATCGTTTATGGCTTTAATAGCAGCGTTTTTGATAAAATCAGGTGTGTTAAAATCAGGTTCGCCAAGACTTAAACCAATAATGTCTTTTCCTTGAGTTTTTAACTCTCTAGTTTTTGCTGCCATAGCTAATGTAGCAGAAGTCGACATATTAATAATTCTGGTAGAAAGAGGTTTTTTCATTAAATAAATAATATAAATTCCAAAAAATCAAATTTTATTTATGTTTGATTTTTTGGAATTATTTGTGTCAATTTGTGTAATTAAACTATAGCAGGGTTTTTGCCTAGTACTTTTAATTGATTGTAATGTTCTAGAATAGCTCTCCTCATGGATTTATATTCATTATAAGGTAAGCTAAATTCCTTTGCAGTTTCTTTAACAATTTTAGCAATATTTTTATAATGAACATGACTAATATTAGCAAACAAATGATGTTCTACTTGTCTGTTTAAACCACCAGTATAAAACTCTACTAACCAATTTTTAGGAGAAAAGTTAGATGTTGTAAAAAGTTGATGAATTGCCCAGGTATTTTTCATGTTACCATCTTTATCAGGTATAGGCATCTCTGTATTAGGCATTACATGAGCTAATTGAAATACGACACTTAGGATGATTCCTGCAGTATAATGCATAATAATAAAACCAATTAAAATTTGCCACCAAGTAAATCCTAAAAACAATGGCAAAACAACCCAAATTGAATAATAAACAATTTTACCAATGATTAATTTAGTCCATTGTGTTGCAGGATTTGGAAATTCACCATATGATAATTTTCGCTTTAAATATTGAAAAGTTTGTTTAAAATCTGTTGTTATTGCCCAATTTACGGTTAACAATCCATACAAAAAGAAAGCATAATATTTTTGATATTTATGTATTTTCAGCCATTTGGTGTGTTTAGAAAAGCGTATAATTCTACCAGCATCTATATCTTCATCATGACCTTGTATATTTGTATAAGTATGATGTAGAACATTATGTTGCACTTTCCAGTTATAATCATTTCCAGCAAGAATATAAATACTGCTTCCCATTAATTTATTTACCCATTTTTTACTTGAAAACGAACCGTGATTTGCATCGTGCATCACATTCATCCCAACTCCAGCCATTCCTACACCAATTATCATCATAAATAATATTTGTGTCCATACAGGGAGACTTATAGTTAAAAGTAAAACCAAAGGAGTTAATAAAAGAAGAAACATAATAATTGCTTTGCTATACAATTTCCAGTTTCCAGTTTTTTTAATGTTATTATCTTTAAAGTAAGCATTAACACGCTTATTTAAAGTTTTAAAAAATTTAGCAGAATCAGTTCTTGAAAATGATAATGTTTGTTTTTTCATGTTGCTGTGTTTATAAAATAGTAACGAATTAAATCGAAATATAATATTGGCAACAAAGATATATAATAAACAAACTTAACTTGTGAAACATTTCATAAAATTATGCACATAAAATGTATATTTTTGTTTAAACATCAGAGAGGAATGCAACTTATCTTAAAATATTTTCCAGATTTGACTAAAGTTCAAATTGAGCAATTTAAAAAACTGGAAGCGCTTTATCAGGATTGGAACTTGAAAATTAATGTTGTTTCTCGTAAGGATATAGATGAGCTGTATTTACGTCATGTGCTCCATTCTTTATCTATTGCTATGGTTATTCAGTTTAAAAAAGGAAGTAAAATACTAGATGTTGGAACAGGAGGAGGATTCCCAGGAATACCATTAGCTATTTTGTTTCCTGAGTGTTCGTTTGATTTGGTAGATAGTATTGCTAAAAAACTAAAAGTAGTTGATGAGGTTGTTGAAGGTTTAGGTATTACAAATGTGAAAACAACTCATAGCCGTGTAGAAGAAATTAATGATACTTATGATTTTATAGTGAGTAGAGCAGTCGCAGCTATGCCAACTTTTGTGCATTGGATTAAAGGAAAAATAACCAAAAAACAGCAAAATGAGCTAAAAAACGGCATTTTATACCTAAAAGGAGGTAATTTAAGCGAAGAATTGAAAGATTTTGAAAAAGCAACAATTTATAATTTAAGCGATTTTTATACAGAAGAATTTTTTGAAACAAAAAAAATAGTACATCTGCCTATTAAATTTAAAGGCTAAAAATAGTTATTCAACTGTAAACAGATTTGTTTTTTAATAACTTCCTATAGGAAAATATTTAAAACGAACTTGTAATACTCATCGACAATCCAGTACTTTCTGGAACAACTCTACATACTCCACCTACACAAAGTAAGCCGCCACGTTGTCTTCCATAGCTTAGAGCTAATCGATGTGCTCCTTTTGTAAAGCTGCCTCCTATATTATAATAATGTATTCTTTTGTCACTATCGTCGTTACCATAATTATAGATATCTGATGTATAAAAGCTAAGTTTAGAGTTTACATTAAACTCAAGAGTACCTCCAACCCAGTTTTTTAAATCATCTTTAGTTGATAGATGTTGTGCTTCAAGTCTAATAGATTTTCCTTTAGACATTTTATAAGTGCTTTCTAAAACAAAAATATTATCTTCAACTGTATCATTATTGTTGTCTTCAATATATCTTGTATTATAGTATTGATTCATATAAAGAAAAATGGAACTCCATTTATTTGACCATTTTTTTCTAATCTCGAGACTTATTTCAGAATAGTATTTCTCACCAAATCCAAAAATATCTGTTTCATAATCAAAGTTATTATAATCGTAATCTCCTTTTAAATTTGCCCAATAAGAGCCATTAATGGCTATTTTTGTTCCATATTTCCCTCCTATAAGTGTTTCTTTTTTAAAGCTGTAAAAAACATCTAATTGTCCACCTATTTCACCAGCCTTCATTAGAGAAGGGTCTAAAAAAGAAACCCCTGCCTGAGCTTGGTAAACATATATATTTGTTAGAGAATAATCCTGCTGCTTGGTAAGTGCTGGAAGATAGTTAACAACATTTTCATTATATATATTACCTGTTGCATCTCTATCTGAATAAAAAGTCATATTTTCTAAGCGCCTAAAAGTGAAATCAACACCAAAACCTTTTTTTGAAAATCCAGAATTAAATAAAATTGCATTTCCATCTTTAATAAAAGTATTTGATATTTGACCAACTTGAACTATAGCATCATCACTTTTACTAACATATTCTATGCTTGAATAGAAGTTATTATATGAATAGTCTATTCGACCAGAAAAGGCATTAGTCAAATCATCAAAATTAGGCTGGTCAATATTAATTTTCTCATATCTACCAACATAGCTAAAGCCAAATTCTATTAATGATGTCTTAAATTTTAAGAGATTTGACAAATCAAAAGTTGTATCAAATCCAAAAATTTCACCTTCAGATGTTTTGAAACCTTCTCTATGTTTTCCATATAATCCAGTAACAGAAAGGTATTCAAAAGGGGAATATTTTATTTTTCCACCAAGTAGAGCATTGTTTAAGCCCAATTCTCTGTCTTCCCAACTTCTTAGTATGAGCCCATTCCCAAATTGCTCGTAAAAATGTCCAGCTGTTGCATGGAGTTTTTTAGATTTATAACCAATAAAATATAAAGCAATGTTTGTATCGTCTAATTTTGGAGAGTAACTTAAAAGTGGTTTTGGTATATAAGATTCAAATTGAGTTCCAATATACCAATTTTTGAATGTATAATCTAGTTTTAAATAATTGTTAGATCTTATATGTTCATCCTCTAGAAAAGGTCCTGTTTTCTTGTCGTCATTATACCATTGTGCATTAGACTCGAATCCAATTGAAAGGTTATCTAATAGTTGTGCATTGGATAAAAAAGATTGAAGGAAAGCAATAATGAATAAAGCGGTTAATTTTTTCATTTGTAGTTTGGTTTTTTAGCTTTGTAATTTTTGCAATGTAATTGCAGTTGATAATTTACTCAGAATAATTTTTTAAAAATTCAAAAAGTTCATCTTCAGCTCCTGGAGTATACCCTGAATGCCTGTGAATTATTTTATTATTTTTTACAACAACAATATGAGGAACATTTACAATATTTAATGCTCTTTTTAAGTCTTGGTTGTCATCAATTAATACTTCATATTCCCAACCTTTACCATTAACAAGTGGTTTTATTCTTTTTTTAGTTCTAGAATCGTCTGTCGATATGGCAATAACTTCAACATTAATTTCGTCTTTCCATTCATCATAAACATCACTAATAGCATCTAGTTCCTTTAAGCAAGGGGCACACCAAGTAGCCCAAAAGGCATATACTATTATCTTGGTTTCATCTTTAGCTTCATTAATTTTATAGTTTTTTCCCTCAATGGTTTTAAGAGTAATGTCAGGTAAATTCTTTTGAGAAAAAGTAGAAATTGTAAATAAAAATGTTAATAAAAAAAGGAAATTCTTCATTGTAAATTGATTTGAATTAAAAAAACAGTCAAAAATAATGTTAATTATTCGCTTAAATATAATATTTTTACAAAATTATTTTTTAATCCTAAATTCTCTCTCATGAAAACAAATTATTTTTTTAGTGTATTTTTTTTAGCCTTCTCTCTTATTATATTTAACTGTAGTGGAGATGATAATGAAGATGGAGGAGGTAATCAAATTACTTCTGTTTCGGTATCTTCAAATATTTCATCACAAGAAGTTAATAACACTTTTATTTTTACAGCTACAGCTAATACTGGGTCAAATATAACTTCAACATCAACTTTTAAAGTAAATGGGAATGCTATTTCAGGAAATACATTTACACCAGCTACTGAAGGGTCATATACTATTAATGCAACATATGGCACGTTTACAAGTAGTCAAATTACTATTATAGCAACTGCAGAAGAACAACCTATTACAAGTATTGCTTTATCAGCTAACGCAACAACATTAACTATAGGTGAGAATTTTGTGTTTACCGTCACTGGAAATAATGGTGAAGATGTTTCATCATCTTCTGCACTTACAGTAGATGGTGCTGATATTCCAGGTATTTCATACTTAGCTGCTACAGTTGGAACATTTACAGCACAAGCTACGTATGATGTATTTACAAGTAATGAACTTTCTATTACAGTTCTACCTACACCAATTGTGTTTACTAAAAACGTTTTAATTGAAGATTATACAGGAGCTTGGTGTGGTTATTGCCCTAGAGTTGCCTATGGTATTGAACTGGTAGAGGCTCAAACAACAAGAGCAATTCCTGTAGCGATTCACAGAGGAACCTCTAGTGGCTCTTATTATGATCCTTTTAGTTTTGATGCAAATGTGTTAGAAGATATGATTAATTTACAAGGTTATCCAACTGCTATGCTAAACAGAACAACTGAATGGAATTTCCCTGAACCTAATAATGTTTCTCAAGTTGTTAATATGACAGGGGATGATGCTGAATTAGGGTTAGCAATTAATTCGACTTTATCTGGAACAGATATGTATATTGATGTAAGTGTAAAGTTTGGTTCAGATTTTTCAAGTGAAGCTTTAAAACTCGTTGTATATTTATTAGAAGATGATTTAATTTTAAATCAAGTAAACTATACGAGTTATTATGGAGGTGCAGATCCTATTGTTAATTTTGAGCATGATAATGTTTTAAGAACATCATTAACAAATTTATTAGGTGATGCAATACCATCTGGAGATACGGGACAAGAAGATATTTACACAACAAACTTTTCTTTAGTAGTGCCTTCTAATATTTCAGATTCATCAAAAGTAAGTGTTGTTGCTTTTATTATTAATTCTAGTAATGGAGCAATTAATTCTAGAGTGTCGCATTTAGGCGATACTCAAAATTTTGAAGAGAATTAATTAGTTAAAAAAAATTAATATTATAAAAAAAGCTATTTCAAAAATTGAAATAGCTTTTTTTATAAACACTGTTAAGTTGAAATTATTCATCCAAAAACGGATAGCGATAGTCTGTAGGAGTTACAAATGTTTCTTTTATTAATCTTGGAGAAACCCATCGTAATAAGTTTTGAGAAGACCCTGCTTTGTCGTTTGTTCCAGAAGCTCTTGCGCCTCCAAACGGTTGTTGACCAACAACTGCTCCAGTTGGTTTATCATTAACATAAAAATTTCCAGCACTATTTTGTAAAGCTTTTGTAGCTTCTTCAATAGCATATCTACAAGTTGCCATAATAGCTCCTGTTAAAGCATATTCGCTAGTTTCGTCTAATAATTGTAAGGTTTCAGAATAAGCATCATCTTCATAAACATAGATGGTCATTACAGGACCAAATAATTCTGTACACATAGTGGTGTATTTTGGATTTGTAGTTACCAAAATAGTTGGTTCAATAAAATAGCCTTTGCTTTTATCATAATTTCCTCCAACAATAATCTCAACATCATTATCATTTTTTGCTTGATCAATATATGTTGCCAATTTATCAAATGAACCTTCATGAATCACTGCAGTTATAAAATTGCTCATATCTTCTGGAGAACCCATTTTAAGTGAATTTACATCTTCAACTATAAGCTTTTTTACTTCACTCCATAAACTTTTCGGGATATATGTTCTAGATGCAGCACTACATTTTTGCCCTTGAAACTCAAAAGCGCCACGAATAATTGCCGTAGAGACCTGATTGGCATTTGCAGATTTGTGAGCAATTATAAAATCTTTGCCTCCAGTTTCGCCAACAATTTTAGGGTAGGTTTTGTAATTATGAATATTATTTCCAATCTTTTTCCAAAGCTCTTTAAATATAAATGTAGAACCAGTAAAATGTAATCCAGAAAAATCTGGACTATCCATTACAGTATCAGTAATCATTACAGGATCTCCAAAAACCACATTAATAACACCATCTGGAATACCAGCTTCTTTAAAAACATCCATAATTATTTTAGCAGAAAATATTTGACTATCACTAGGCTTCCAAACCACAACATTTCCCATCATTGCCATACAAGCAGGTAAGTTTCCAGCAATAGCTGTAAAGTTAAAAGGTGTCACTGCATATGTAAAACCTTCAAGAGGTCTATATTCTACTCTGTTCCATGTGTCGCTTGTACTTTCAGGTTGCTCCATGTAAATGTCTGTCATAAACTGTACATTAAAGCGTAAAAAATCTATAAACTCACAAGATGCATCAATTTCTGCTTGATGAATAGTTTTAGATTGTGCTATCATAGTAGCAGCATTTATTTTAGCTCTATAAGGACCAGCAATAAGCTCGGCAGCTTTTAAAAATATGCCAGCACGATGTTCCCAAGGTGTTTGAGACCATTTTTTTCTTGCTTCTAAAGCAGTTGCAATTGCTTCTTCAATATGTTTTTTTTCAGCTAAATGATATGTTCCAACCACATGCTTGTGATCATGAGGAGGTGACATAGTTCTTGTATTTCCAGTGCTCACATCTTTTCCATTAATATACATTGGTACATCAACAGTTGCATTATACATTTCTTTATATGCTTTCGCAACAGCATCTCGTTCTGGCGATCCTGAAGCGTAACCTTTAACAGGTTCGTTAACAGCAATTGGTACATTAAAAAATCCTTTTCCCATTATAAATTTATTTACACTTCCATGAAAATGAAAGCCTTTTGATTAATAGTATATTAAGTTCTAAAAATGACTGCAAAGTTACAACTTTTTGATTGATTTTTAATTTGAAGAATTGCTAAATGCAAGTTAAAATCTTACTTATTTTTTGTAAGTTGTCATATTATTTATTGACTACTGTTTTTATGTGTACAGTTACTATTATTCCTAAAGGTAAAAATGATTTTGTGCTTACGTCCAATAGAGATGAAGCACCAAATAGAATATCTCTTTCTCCAGATTTTTATAAAATTAATAACACAAAAATGATGTTTCCAAAAGATGAACTTTCTGGAGGAACTTGGATTGGAGTTAGTGAAAAAAAAAGACTATTATGTTTGTTAAATGGTGCTTTTGTTTGTCATGAAAGAAAAGTAGATTATAGAATAAGTCGAGGTGTTGTTGTAAATGAGTTATTAGCATCAGATAATATAGTCGAATCAATAAAAGACTATAATCTTGAAAATATTGAACCTTTTACATTAGTGATTGCTGATTGGAATTCGAAGCTTCAGTTTTACGATTTGGTTTGGGATGGTTTTCAAAAGCATTTAAACAAATTACCTTTTAAACCTAAAATATGGTCTTCTTCTACCTTGTATTCTGAATCAATGAAACAGAATCGCAATTTGTGGTTTGAAGACTTTAAAGTTAAAAATGAATTAACAGCTACTCAGCTTTTACATTTTCATAAATCAGCAGGGAATGGAAATAAAGATTTTGGAGTTGTCATGGATAGGGGATTTGTGAAAACCACTAGTATTACACAGGTTGAGAAAAGTGATGAGGTTCTTGAAATGCGTTATATAAACCTTCAAGATCAAACATCAACCATTAGAATGTTTAATGCATCTCAAGTAGTAAATGAATAACACAGGAATTATTTTAACTCTAGCTTATCCAGATACTGTTGTAAGAATTTCTGACGAAAAACTTGTGACTTATTTAAGGTATATAAATATTGGCACTAAAAATTATATTAGAGCTGGACATGCTGCTATAGTTTTAATAAATAAGACAACAGGTAGTTTAGAGTATTTCGATTTTGGGCGTTATACAACGCCACAAGGTTTTGGTAGAGTAAGAGGAAAAGAAACGGATAGAGAGCTTAATTTTTCTATTAAAGCAATCATTGAGCAAGGACGTATTACAAATTTAAATGAGATTATAAAATTTTTGGCCATGAATCCAAAGTTAACACATGGTGAGGGTAAATTAGTTGTTTCTGTGTGTGAGGAGATTAATCATAAATCTGCAAGAGATTTTATATTTAAAATGCAACAGCAAGGTTTAATTCACTATGGTGCTTTTATAAAAAAAGGAAGTAATTGCTCTCGTTTTGTTACAGACACCCTTATTGCATCGATTACAAACAAAAAGAAGAAAATTAAGTTAATTAAATCGAATCGGTTTACCCCAAGTACTGTAGGAAATACTGTTATAGCTAACACAGAGCCATATGCTTTTGAGGTTTCTGAAACTGGAGAAATTTTGAAATTTGTTTCTTCACCTAAAGCAGAAAATTTACGTTGCTTTTTAGATAAATTAAAAGATCATCAACCCAATTTCATAGGTAATTTAAAACCGAAATTAGTCGATGGTTTGCATGAAAAAGCACAATGGCTTGAAGGTGTAGGTGCTGGAGCTTGGTTTGAGTTGTTCAATACATCCGAAAGAAATATTTATAATTTCAGACGTATATCTCCATATGGCAATATAGATGTAGATGATTATTATGTGATTAATAATGAGTCATTTGACTATCATGAATCGTATGAATTTATGCATTATTCAAATTGTAGTTTCTTCCATGTAAAACAAGAAGAGACAATCTATAGATTTGAAAGAAAAAATTGAAAATTAGTTTATGGCAAAAGGTGCACTTAATTTAAATGTAGGAATAGTAACCTTAAATTTCTTGGTTGTTGTGAAATTAACCATATCAAAGTAACCTTGCATAGCTCCAAAAGGAGAAGTTAATAAACAGCCAGAGTTATAAACATGAAGTTCTCCAGGTTTTAAAACAGGCTTTTTCCCTATCACACCTTCACCAGATACTGTTTCAACATTATTTAAAGCATCAAGAATAGACCAATGACGAGCATTAAGCTGCACAGAGTCTTTGCTCTGGTTTTCAATAGTTACCTTATATCCAAAAGCAAATTGAATTTTATAATTTTTATAAAATGTGCCTTCAAAAGTGGTCTCTACCGAAATTTTTATGCCTCTTGTAACTTGTTGAACCATGTTAACTGTTGATATCCAATGATTTTAATATGCTAAAATAATAAATATAAGGCTTCAAAAAACATTACTTAACTCCCTTTCAACGAATAAAATGTGATTTTAACTTAATTAATTAGTAATATTAACAGAATTGGCTTCGCCATAGCCAATAAGTCTATCATAACGTGCGCCTAATTCTCTATAATATGCTAGAACTTTATAACTGTTTTCTGTTTGATAAAAATTACCAGATATAGCACCTTCATCTATTTCTCCTAAATCATCGACCATTACATATTTATAATTGTAAAAACCTTGTTTTAAAAGTAATTTGTTTTTATAAATCCCTTCATAGTCATCGTAAACCATTTTAGTGTTTTCTTCTAAAGCGTAGTTATTAAAATTACCATAGATATAAATATCCTTACCTTTAAAAGTGTCATCTAAAAGTAAAGAAAAATGAATCCAAGCATAATCTGCTTCTATATCAGAGTTTTCAGCATCAACTTCATTAATTAAAAAATTCCCATTTATATCAGGATTATAGGTATACTGTTTATAGGCTCTTGCTATATCTGTAAACAAATAATTATGGTATAATTCTTTTAAATTAATAAATTGTATTCCTGAGTTTGAAGCTCTTATATCTTTGTTTTCAAAGAAAATAAATTCATTTCCAGCCCAAAAACTAGATTCTGTATTATACTTGTATATTAACTGATTTCCAATAGTATACATAGGCTTTAAATCGGAAATTGTAGTATTTAAATTGTTATTCTGTATAATTAATGTTTTTACAGTACGTTTCGGATTATTAAAATGAATATCTGATGAAGAGATTATAATATCCACACATTGTTTTTCTTCAATATATTTTACATCTTTAGAAAGCTTTACAGTTACACCAACAGCAGCTTTGTTCTCATAAATCATGAATTTTCTTGAAAAAACAAGCTCATCATAATCATCAAATATTTTTAATATGTAATTCCCAGAAACTTTTAAACTTCTAGTATATTGATTAGGAATAATGAGTCTGTAATGTGAATAAATTTGGAGGGTATTAAACGAATTATCATATTCTCTAATACGTTGATTATCGAAACCCTGTAAATATTCAGATTTCACTAATTCTGAACGTGTCCAATCAAAATTATAATGTTCAATGACATAGTAAAAATCATCTTCATCTCCATTTAGAGCATCAAACTCTAACTTTAAAAAGTCGCCTAATTTTAAGATAGGCAATTGACTTTCTTGGGTATGGCCTTTAAAAGCTATTGTTTTAATATAATCAGGAGGATTAACTTCATTTTCAATTTGGCTAAAAATAGAAGTTGAAAATAAAATAAAAATAAAAAAGGGGTTTAATTTTAAAGACATTTTGATAGCTATTTGTGGTAAATATAAACAAAATTTATGCCTAAAAATTGTTGGGAATAGTTGTAAACTATTATTTAAGCTCCCTATCGATTAATGACAATATTGAATCTGTTTGTTTGAGCATACTTTTTTGACGGTAATATCTATTATTTTCTAAAAGATATTTATAAAATAAATTTCCAAAGTAAGAATCATTATTAAAGAATTTTTTAGCAACCACCAAAGTGTCGTGTTTTCTTGAGTTTAAATTTAATGCTTTTCTAAATTTGTTACTTGTGATAGATAAGGAAAATTCACTTATTTGATTTGTTAAAATTGTTAGTAAAGCCATAGCAGGTTCATGATCTTCAAAGCCAGATTCTAAATCTGCTGAAAATTGTGCTAGCAGGTGTCTTAATTTCTCATTTTTTATTAAATCTACTTTTCCAGCACTAATTAACGCATTGTAAGCTCCAGTAACAGGTTCTGGACGATACCAAGATGTTCCGTATGATATTAAATAGTCTAATGAATCTAAATGAGTATCAAAATATTCGTATTCTTTTAAGTCTTGACGTTCGTAAATATCAATTAAGGTTTTACCATGATTCAAAACTTCTTTTTGCATAACCATTGTTTCTTCAATTCTGATTTTAGAGACTTTAAAATCACTTTGCAATGCAGTTAATATTTTTTGTTCTTCATTTTTAGCTTTTCTATTCTCATTCCATGTATTTAATTGTAAAGCAATCAGAATACCAATTACTACGAGTACAATTTCTCCAATAGCATATTTAAAGTATTTGGATGTTTTATTTTCCATAATGAGGTTTTGTCTAATTTTTCTAAAGAGTTTTATCATATTAATAAACGTAGCTTAGGCTAAAGATAAGTAAATTTGTAGGATAGATTAATCGGTAAAATGGTTTCCTGAATTTATACTGTATTTTTTATGAAAACTGTATTTTAAATTTGTAAATTTGCATCGATTTTTAGATAATTAAATTCAATTATTATAATATGTCAAACGACATTCGCATTAAAAAAGGTCTAGACATTAAACTTAAAGGTGAAGCTGAGAAAACCTCTGAACAGGCAATAATTAGCAACTTTTATACTTTAAGACCTGAAGATTTCCATAGCGTTATACCTAAACTTATCAAAAGAGTTGGAGACAAAGTAAAAGCAGGAGAAACTGTTTTTTATGATAAATCTAACGAAAATATAAAATTTGTTTCTCCAGTTTCTGGTGAAATAATTGATATTATTAGAGGTGAAAAACGTAAAATCTTATCGATTAAAATTCAATCAGATAAAGAAAACACATCACTAGAGCACAGTAAAATTAATATTGAAACAGCTAATGCATCAGATATTAAAACACTATTGTTAGCTTCTGGATGTTGGCCTTTTATTAAACAACGCCCTTACGATGTTATTGCAAATCCAGAGAAAGCTCCTAAAGCTATTTTTATTTCTGCTTATGCAAGTGCACCTTTAGCTGCAGATTATGATTTTGTTTTACAAGGAAAAGAAGCAGAATTACAAGCAGCAGTTTCAGCCTTAGGAAAATTAACTGAAGGGCAAGTTCATGTTTCTGTTTCAAAAAATTCTAGCTCACCATTATCTGGTTTAACAGGAATAACGTTGCATAAAGTTACTGGTCCTCATCCTTCTGGGAATGTTGGAACTCAAATAAATAAAATAGACCCAATTAATAAAGGCGAAGTGGTTTGGACAGTAAATCCACAAGACCTTGTGATTATTGGAGAATTATTATTAACAGGAAAGTTTAATGCAGACAGAATCGTTGCTCTTGTTGGTTCTTCAGTTAAAAAGCCTAGGTATTTTAAAACTAAAATCGGAAGTGAAGTTGCAACCATGGTTTATGATAATGGTGTAGATAAGGATGCTAACGATAGAATTATTTCTGGAAACGTTTTAACTGGAAAACATGTCAAACCGGATGGATTTTTAGACTACTACAGTAATGTCATTACTGTAATTCCGGAAGGAGATGATTATGAATTCTTTGGTTGGACAATGCCAGTATTTAATAAAATATCGACGTCTAGAGCATTAACATTTTCATGGATGCTTCCTAATAAAAAATTCAATTTAAATACAAATACAAATGGTGAGCATCGTGCTTTTGTAACTACAGGGACTTACGAAGAGGTTTTTCCTTTAGATATATTTCCAATGCAGATATTAAAGGCCTGTATGTATAAAGATTTAGATGAAATGGAAGCTTTAGGAATGTATGAAGTTGCTCCAGAAGATTTTGCGTTAACAGAATTTGTATGTGTATCTAAACAACCACATCAACAAATAATAAGAGAAGGTTTAGACTTAATGCTTAAAGAAATAGGATAATAATGTCACCTTGAGCGCAGTCGAAAGGTAAAACATATATAAATAATGGGTTTAAAAAGTACATTACATAAATTTAAATTAAAGTATAAAGGGACCAAAATGGAGCCAGCGTTTAATGCGCTTCATACATTTTTATACTTACCAAACGATACGACTCATAATGGGACTCATATAAAAGTAGCCGATGATTTGAAGCGTACAATGAATACAGTTATTTTGGCACTTATTCCTTGTTTAATTTTTGGGATGTTTAATGCTGGATATCAGCATCATTTAGCACTTGGAGAAATTCAAGCTGTGACTGGTGGTTTCTTTAGTAGTGAATTCTGGACGATGACTAACTTTTTAGTTGGTTTTTGGAAAATATTACCATTGGTAATTGTGTCTTATGGTGTTGGTTTAGGGATTGAATTTATTTTTGCTACAATTAATAATCACGAAGTTGAAGAAGGTTACTTAGTAACAGGAATGTTAGTGCCACTTATCGTCCCAATTGATATTCCGTTATGGATGCTTGCAGTTGCTGTAATATTTGGTGTTGTAATTGGAAAAGAGGTATTTGGTGGGACTGGAATGAATATTTTAAATCCTGCTTTAACTATAAGAGCATTCTTATTTTTTGCATATCCAACTTGGATGTCAGGAGATAAGGTTTGGGTAGAAGGCCTTGTTGAAAGAGATAATTTAATCGCTTCAGGTCAGAATTTGGATGCTATTTCTGGAGAAACCGTTTTAGGAAGTTTAGCACAAGGTAAAGAAATAATGTATTCGG
>Ga0190293_1000337_pt1 | contig 16615 bp, 15 predicted proteins | sample 48693001_MG_FD_161671 | JGI IMG/M metagenome (GOLD analysis project Ga0190293, IMG submission 161671) | Hydrothermal vent microbial mat bacterial communities from Southern Trench, Guaymas Basin, Mexico - 4869-30-0-1_MG | ecosystem: Environmental > Aquatic > Marine > Hydrothermal vents >...
CTACAGATGAAAGATCAGAAATTATTTCTCTGGATGAATTGAATAACGTTGTTGGATCTGAAGATAAACTCACCGTATTCCCAAATTTACACTGGCTGAATAAGAATGAATTTTATTTTCGAAATGGGAATTCTTATTTCAAGTACAACCTCGTTTCTAAGCAATCAAAAACTGTATCTTTTAATGAAAAGGCTGCGAATACAGATCTGGATAAAACAATGTTTAATGTTGCTCTTACAGTTGATAATAATTTATTTATAAAAAGAGAAAATGGTGAATCTGATCAAATTAGCAATGAGGCCAATAAGGGTATTGTATTCGGACAAGCTGTTCATCGATTTGAATTTGGTATTACAAAAGGAACATTTTGGTCACCTTCTGGCAATAAGTTAGCATTTTACCGAATGGATGAAACCATGGTAACTAATTATCCGTTAATTGATATGACGGTTCGACCAGCCAAATCGAATGTAATAAAATACCCAATGGCTGGTATGAAAAGTCATCATGTTACTTTGGGTGTTTACAATCTGATTAGCAAAAAAACAGTTTATATCAAAACAGGCGAACCTGAAGAACAATATTTAACGGCTGTAACCTGGTCTCCTAATGGGAAAAGTATTTTTATTGGAATTTTAAACAGAGATCAGAATCATCTTAAAATGAATCAGTATGATGCAGTGACAGGCAATTTTGTTCAAACTTTGTTTGAAGAAAAAGATGCGCAATATATTGAACCTGAGCATGGTTTGATCTTTGTCCCAAATCATGAAGATCAATTTTTATGGTTTAGTTCAAGAGATAATTTTAAGCAATTGTATCTGTATAATACCGATGGAAAATTAATCAGGAAAGTGACTAATGGAGATTGGGATATCACCAAATTTATAGGTTTTGATAAAAAGAATACTATTTATTTTCAAGCTGCAACCAATTATGGATTGGAAAGACAAATTTTTAAAGCAACCTTAAAAGGGAATCAATCTCAAATAACAAAAAACAAGGGCACACATTTGGCATCAGTTAATGAAAATGGCTTGATCATAGATGAATTTAGCAGTATTGATGATCCAAAGGAAATCAAAATACTCAACTCAAAATCGGTCGTGAAAAAAGTATTGCTAAAAGCAAAAGACCCTTTAAAGGAGTACACCTATTCAAGACCTAAACTGATCAGGATTGAAAATAACGAAGGCGTTGTTTTGAATGCGCGAATTATTAAACCTTCAAATTTTGATAAGAATAAGAAATATCCTGTTGTGGTATATGTTTATGGAGGATCCCATGCACAAATGGTAAGAGACCAATGGTTAGGAGGTGCTGCAATGTGGATGTATTATCTTGCAGAAAAGGGATATATCATTTTTACTTTAGACAATAGAGGAAGCCATAACAGAAGTTCAGAATTTGAACAGGCAACCCATAGAAATTTAGGCGACAAAGAAATGGAAGACCAAATGGCCGGTGTTGGGTATTTAAAAACACTTCCATATGTGAATATTGATAAAATGGCAATTCATGGCTGGAGTTTTGGTGGTTTTATGACAACTAGTATCATGACACGCCAACCAGATGTCTTTAAAGTTGGTATTGCAGGTGGCCCGGTTATTGACTGGAGCTATTATGAAATAATGTATGGAGAACGATATATGGATACCCCACAACAAAATCCGGAAGGATATAAAAAAGCCGATGTAACAAATCATATCGAAAATTTGAAAGGGAACTTATTGATCATTCACGGACAAGTTGATGATGTAGTGGTTCCACAACACTCCATGAAATTATTGAAGGCATCTATAGATAAAGGTGTACAAATTGATTTTTTTACGTACCCGGGTTATCCTCATAATGTAAGAGGAAAAGACAGGGTGCATTTAATGCAAAAGGTATTTGATTATATCGATGAGAAGCTCGACCCTCTGGGTCGGGGTTTGCGATGAAATATCATCCCTGTCTACCTTTTAGAGGGGCTCTACCAAGGAGATAGTTAGTTTCAAGAAATTTTTATTACCTGCATAAAAAATCATTCAAATAAATTATTTTTGCATTCATGATTTCTCAAATTACTATAAAAAATGCTTTATCAATGGGTTTACCCATTATTGATGTCCGTTCACCGGGCGAATTTGAAAAAGGTCATATCCCTGATGCAAACCATTTACCTTTATTTTCCAATGATGAAAGGGCACATATTGGTACGGTTTATAAACAACAATCGAAAGAAGTCGCAATTGACATTGGTTATGAATATGTAAGACCCAAACTAAAAAAATTTATTAGCAAAGCATTGCTACTGGCACCTAAAGGTGAAGTAATTGTACATTGCTGGCGTGGAGGGATGCGTAGTCGTTCATTTGCAAAACTTTTATCCGATAATGGGTTTTCTGATGTAAAAGTTATCATAGGTGGATACAAAAGTTATCGAAACTATGTATTATACAGTTTGGCTTTACCGGTTCGTCTGTGCGTATTGGGAGGATATACAGGAAGTGGTAAAACCCAGATTTTAAAGCGGCTAAAACATATTGAAAATCAGGTAATAGATCTTGAAAAACTAGCAAATCACCAGGGCTCGGCATTTGGAGGGATCGGAAAAGGAAAGCAACCTAGCGTCGAACAATTTGAAAACAATTTACACTTTGAATTGAATAAACTAGATTTGAATAGAATAATTTGGGTCGAGGATGAAAGTCATAATATAGGCAAAGTAAAAATACCCATACAATTCTTCGAACAAATGAGAAATGCCAATCTGTTTTTTGTAGATATTCCTAAAGAAGAACGTGCGAAATACCTGGTTACCGAATATGCAGGTTGTAATAAGCAGCTTTTAGCAGATTCAGTTCTGCGAATTTCAAAACGACTGGGAGATCTAAATACAAAAAATGCCATTAAATATCTTGAAAAAGATAATTTTTATGAAGTAGCGCTGCTTTCACTACAATATTATGACAAATTCTATTTAAAAGGAATGAAAAAACGTGAAAGTACCCAAGTAATTCAAATTCAAATTCAAACAGTTGACCCTTTGGAAAACGCATTAAAAATTGAAAAACTCACATTGAAATGCAAGATATAAAATTAACGCAATTTAGTCATGGTGCTGGTTGTGGCTGTAAAATTTCTCCGAAGGTATTGGCCACAATCTTAAAAACGAATTTTAATTCGGTTATCGATACCAAATTGATTGTTGGTAACGAAAATAGAGATGATGCAGCGGTTTATGACATGGAAGATGGAACCGCCATTATTAGTACAACCGATTTTTTTATGCCTATTGTCGACGATCCTTTTACTTTTGGAAAAATTGCTGCTACAAATGCAATAAGTGATGTCTATGCCATGGGAGGTAAGCCGCTTCTTGCAATTGCAATTTTGGGATGGCCAATTGACAAGCTATCTGCAGATGTGGCGCAAAAGGTTTTGGAAGGTGGACGAGAATCCTGCAAAGAAGCCGGAATAATATTGGCAGGTGGTCATAGCATAGATAGCCTTGAACCTATTTTTGGACTTGCTGTTACCGGAAGGGTGGATCTTAAAAAATTAAAACGGAATGATTCGGCAACCAAGGGTTGTAAATTGTTTTTAACCAAACCGCTGGGAATAGGAATATTTACAACAGCTCAAAAACAAGGAAAATTATTACCAGAGCATGAGCAAATAGCTATTGATGCCATGACAGAATTGAATAAAATAGGTATAGATTTAGCCAATATTGAAGGGGTTAAGGCAATGACAGATGTTACTGGATTTGGTCTGTTGGGGCATCTATCAGAAATGTGTGAAGCAAGTGATGTCTCGGCAGAAATTTCCTATGATAAAATCCCTGTTTTTAAGGAATTATCCCAATATATTGACCAAGGTTGCCTACCCGGAGGAACCCACAGAAACTGGGAAAGTTACCAACATCAGGTGCAGTTGAAAAAAGAGAGTAATATGACAGTTCTTTGTGACCCTCAAACTAGTGGAGGCTTACTTATAGCAGTTGAAGAAAATGAGATTGAAGAAGTAAAGAGCTTATTAAAAGATAATTACCTCGAACCATTACCATTTGGTAACTTAATAGAAAGATCAGATATTCTAATCAAAGTGGTTTAATTTTCATTGAATTAATAGAGGTTGCCTTATGATAAAAAACATACAGCTAAAAAAGATGAATGAGAAGGATTGGGATGCCGTATCAAAAATTTACAAAGAAGGCATCGAAACAGAAATACCTTCTTGGGAGAGCTGGAATAAAAATCATGTGAAGGTATGTAGGTTAGTTGCTAAAGATAAGGATAATATTGTTGGATGGGTTGCACTGTCTGGGGTATCTTCAAGATGTGTTTACGGTGGAGTTGTAGAAGTAAGTTTTAATAAGAGGATAATATAACTTCGTATGGAATTATTAAGAAATATTAAACCTGTTTATTTATATCTTGTCTCGGGTGTATTCTTTATTATCTCACTAGAAATGAAGAATAACTATCCGATTTTGTATTATCTATTTATTGTATTTGGTATCGGAATTTTTATTTGGGCTTTAGTAAAGTATTTTAAGCGATGATATTGGTTCAATACCCTGCCGCAGGCAAGCTCGACCCTTGGGTCGATTCCTATTAATGGGTTCAGTCCGTCAGCTGACGGATGAGGTTTAACCTTTTATTCCACTATCGATCTCCCAACAATTAAACCCAACTATAACAGCTTTGATATTTAAAACCTGGATGCGTTGAATTTTGTTAAAATTTTGTTATTTAACATGTTCTTAAGTTTTTATAAGAGGATAATTTAATTCTTTTGATAGACAACTCAAAAATCTTTTAATGGAAAAACTACTACAATTTTTTACCATTTCGAAAAAACACAACTCGCTATTTTTTAGTGTATTTCTAAAAAATTGGAATAAAACATGGCTTACTGTTTTAGCCCTTTTTCTTTACAATACTTCTATTTCGCAAACTGCAATAGATACAACAAGTGCTAAATTTGATAAAGAAATAAAAGGAGTTTTACTTGATTTTGACGGTAAAACTGCTTTGCCCTATGCAAACATAGTTCTCCTTCATAAAAATACAGGAACAATAACAAATGAAAAAGGCGAGTTTAATTTCAATATTACAGAACTGCACGAAAATGATACCTTAAGCTTTCAATATATTGGATATGAAACAAAAAATATATCCATTAACCAAATTGATAGTTCAGCTGTTATATATTTAAAAGAAAGCACATATAATTTAAATGAAATATTTGTTTTTACTAATGATTTAAATGCAGAATCAATTGTAAAAAAAGTATTAGAAAAAAAGGAAACAAACTATAAAAGAAACTTTAATAAAAGTCAAACATTTATTCGTAAGAGGTTTATATCGGATATTAATAATATCAAATTTGATTATAAGAAAAGCTCGTTTCCTGAATTGAATGAAGAAATGATTAAAAAAATTGAAAAAAAGATTCCAAAACATTCGGTATCCTTTACTGATTTTTTGGGAGATCTGTATTTTTCAAATAGCAATATTGATTCTCTTCATCTCAAAGTCGACCCTATAAAAATGGTGAGTCTTAAAGATAAAAACCTCGCAGATATGAATCAGTTAGAATCCATTTTTGAAAAAATGTTAGCAAATACCAAGGAAAAGGAGTATTGGAAAATAAAAAGCGGAATTATTGGAGGAAAAGTTCAAATTAGTGATGATGTTGATAAGAAAACAAAAGATTCTTTAAAGTTGTTAAATGAGGTAAACTTTAAAACCTTGCAATATCGCAATTCAATAAATTATTTGTTAAGATATAGTTCATTTAATAACAAGAAAGATTGGGATTTTTTACATCACACAAATAGATATAAGTTTACACTTGTTGGTGGTACTGTTGTAAATGGCGAAGATGTATATATAATTGACTTTGTTCCAAAAAGTAGTGGAAAATTTAAAGGTCGGGTTTTTATAGCTATAAAGTCCTTCGCCTTAATCAGAGCAGATTATGAATATGCTCCAGGGAAAACAGGTACAGATATTCATCTTTTCGGGGTGGGATATACTAAAAATAGATTTAATGGCTCTATCTCTTTTGAAAAGAAATATGGTGCTTATCAATTAAAATACTGTTCAAAAAAGGAAGGTTCTAGGATGAGTGTGGATAGAAATTTATCATTGATAAAGAAAAAGAAAAAATTCTTACTTGATAAAAAACTAAATGAAATAAAAGTGAGGCTCAATCTATCTGCATCAGAAGAATACACTTTTGAACTGTTGGTTCTAAATCAACAAGAAATTTCTAACGAACAGTTTAAACATTTTAAGCAAAAAGAATTTATAAAAATGGTTTATGTAGATCAATTTGATGACCAATTATGGAAAGGTTATACTACCATTGAACCAACTAAGCAAATGAGGGAATATAAAAAGCAGTAATACTTTTATTTGTGAAACTCTATTTTGAAAAGCCCAGAGGAAGAGGGTGTATTCAAAATAGTTAGTTGAACCTTCCTACCGGCAAAGGCAGGCCTGCCCGACTAAAGTCATTCAGGCGGGCTAATCCCTCTTTTTCAGCGCGATATTGGTTCAATACCTCAACCTTGGGTCGATTCCTATCATTGGGTTCACGGTTTGCCATAAGGTTTGTAAATGACCTATTTTAAAATTACTCTGCAATTGATTTTCCGGCTATAAATCCACCTGTCCAGGCATTTTGAAAATTAAATCCACCGGTTACAGCATCGATATTTAAAACTTCACCAGCAAAGAATAGGTTTTTATGGATCTTACTTTCAAAATGTTTAAAGTTAATTTCTTTCAGATCAACTCCACCTGCAGTTACAAATTCTTCTTTGAAAGTGGTTTTCCCATATGCATTAAACTGGGTATTAGTGAGTTGGTTTGCAATATTTTGCAACTGTTTATTTGATACATCTGCCCATCTTTGTTCATTTTTAATTGTAGCAGCAAAAAGTAGTTTTTCCCATAATCGTTTAGGGATATCTTTGAATACAGATTTTAAAAATATTTGTTTTTTTGGATTTTGTCTTTTAATAATTTTCAACTTATTTAAAACAGTAGATGATTGTTTTGATAACCAGTTTACCTTTACCTGATACTCATAGTTTTTTTCTGCTAAAAACAAGGCGCCAATTGCAGACAATTTCAAAATAGCCGGCCCACTAAGCCCCCAATGGGTCACTAACACCGGTCCGTTGGTTTCAAATTTTGAATCGATCAATGAAACAGTTGCATTGGGTACAGATACACCTGGAATTTCGGTTATACGTTTGTCATTTATATTGAAAGTGAACAAGGATGGGACCGGAGATATTATTTTATGACCCAGTTTTGACATTAAATCCCAAATTTTAGGATTGCTGCCACTTGCAATTAAAAGTTTGTCGGCAATAAATTCTTTAGAACTTGTTTTGATAACAAAATGAGAGTTATCCTTTTCAATTTGCTCTACATTTTGATTAATCTGCAGTTTAACTCCGGCGTCTGCTGCACTGGTTGTTAAACAATTCATTATGGTTTGAGAAGAGTCAGATTCAGGAAATACCCGGTTGTCTTCTTCAATTTTTAATGGGGCTCCTCTTTTTTCGAACCATTCCATAGTATCACCTGTCATGAATTGATGGAAAGGGCCAAGTAATTCTTTTTTCCCTCTCGGGTAAAATTCAACGAGTTCTTTTGGTGTAAAACAGGCATGTGTAACATTGCATCTGCCTCCACCCGAAACTTTAACTTTTTGTAATAATTTGTTTCCTTTTTCAAGAATTGTCACTTCCTGGTTCTTATTACTTTCGGCAATGGTTATAGCAGCAAAAAAACCAGCTGCACCTCCTCCTATTATTATTACTTTTTGTGTCATTTGTTTTTGTCAACCCTGCCAAAATGGAGGGATCTTTTCTTTAATTTGAAACTCTGTGAAAATTTTGTACAAACCATATAGCATCCGCTGGTTTTATAAAATCATTTTCTTATAAGGTATCACAGTTTCAAAACCCTTGTTTGTAAAATAAGCTGTTGTATCTTCATTTCCGGTTGCTAAAATAAAATCACCTCCCCAGGCACCTAAACTTTTGGTTTGTCCATAATAATCGGAAAATAATTCTTCTTGAATTGGCTGTTTCCCTACAATTGATGCGATTATTTCTTCATGCTCTTTTAAAATATTTTCAAAATCTGTTAAAGTTGAGCTTTTTAAAATTTCAATGGTAAGTTGAGAAATTTCTTCCGCTTCAGCGTTAACTTCCTTTTTATTCTTTAAAAATTTTACTATTTCTGATCTGCTGTTTTGCTTTTGATTCAAGTGAATAAAATAGAGTTGATCTCTAAAAACAGGGTCAAAGATGACCTTTTCTATTTTTGGAAAATTATTTCTTAATTGGTATAGAATTGGTGTGTTGTTTTGGGCGCAGGCGATGTCATATCCACTTCCACCAAAACTGTTTTTTAATAGATCGAAAGCATTTATATTAGCCCATTTCGCAATATTGTTTATTAAGGTAGAAGAAGATCCCAGTCCCCAATTTCTTGGAAATGTTAGTTTGGTTTTAACCTGAAACCCGGTATTTGTATTTAAGAAATCTGGATTTAATTTTCGCGCTTCTCTCAATATATTTTGCAAAGAATAGGTTATTTCCGGTTCTTTATTTGAATTATCAATAGATATATCAGGAAGTTGATAGGTTTTTTTAAACCATGTTGCATTGTTCTTATCAATACTCTCCCAAACCAAGTCAGGGGAATTTATATTTTTTACAACTAGATCCTGACCAAAGTTAGTGGGAAGTGCCAGACCTTTAGCCCCATCAAGAATAAGATATTCTGCGGTTATTAAAAGTTTACCATTGCTGTAAAAGGTATTTTTCATTTCCCAAAAATAGAAAATATTTAGCTGTTAGCTCTTCGAAATACAATGGAAGTATTTTTTATTTTAGAAATGCGGAGCATTTAAAAATGTTCAAAGAGAATCCGGTAAAATATATTCCTCAATATGGTGGATATTGCTCATTCGCCATGGCTGAAAAAAACTCAAAAGTATACTGATTTAAACCTTTCAAGAGATTTAAAAAAAAAACAATACCTTACATATGTTATTTATAAAAATGTGAAATACAAGAATATTTCACATCATCTAAATATAAAATCAATTATTATTAAATAGTAAATTTAAAAGTATGAAAACTTTGTATCTTATTTTGATCTTACTTCTGACACATGATTTAACCCTAGCACAGCCAAATATTCCAGTTGAAGAATGGAAAGGGAAAACAATTCTTCTAATTGGAGCACATCCGGATGATGACACATATTCTCAGGGAACTCTTGCAATGTTGCAACAAAATGGAAATAATATTTACATTGCAATTTTAACTACTGGAAATGTTGGAACACAGGATCCCGATCTTTCTATGGTTGATCTTGCAAATATTCGGCTAAAAGAAGAATTAGGAGCCTTAGAGGAGCTCGGTATTCCGGGTGATAATTATATAAATTTAGGTTATGATGACGGTTTGTTGGAATTTGAAAACAAAAAAGAAGTTGTTGCTAAACTTGTTCGACTTATTCGAAAGATCAAACCTGATGTTCTATTCGCATTTGATCCGGGAAAGGGCGGGCAACGTTGGCATAAAGCCGATCACAGAGCAGCTGCTTATTTGGCGGCGGATGCTGCAAGAGCAGCCATGTGGCCTTTGCTGTTTCAAGGTCAGATTACAGTTGAGGGTCTTAAAGCACATACAATTCCAGAATATATTTTATATGATTCAGATAAAATGGATGTAAACACTCAAGTGGATATAACTGCCTTTAAAGACAAAAAAATAAAGGCCATGTCAAGGTATGTGAGCCAATGGAGTTCAGGATGGTATAAATATACCGGTCCGGAATTATCAGCGGAAGAACAAAAAAAAGTAATTGAAAGAGTCAGTAAATATATTGAATATGAAAACGGCAGAGCCGTAGAAAATTTCAGGTATTATAAAGGCCTCCCTGATAATATTGGGAGATAATAATTTTGAACAAAACGTTTATGGATAGTTAATTATTTAAGATAATCTGTAAATAGTTCATCGGGCGTAATGGTTTTAAGCTTTATCTCTATTATATATAGGTAAAATCAAAAATGATAATCCGCCAAATGCAAGCACCATCAATGTTTGAGCAGTCCACATGATCCAACCAAAGGCAAGAGCTGAATTCTCATTAACTCCGTAAAGAGTAATTGCACTTGCAACAAATATGGGGTAGACACCCAAACCTCCATTTGTAATGGCCATACTTAGTCCACCAACGACAAAACCAACAATTATCGCAGCAAAGGGCATGTTAGTAGTTTCTGGCAGTGCAAAGGTTACAACGTAAAACATCAAAACATACATCAACCAGATAAAAAAAGTATGAAAAATAAAAGCCCATTTCTTTTTCATTTTAAAAATACTTGCTACTCCCTGAATTAATCCGTGAACAAAGTTTTGTATTTTATTAATAAATGGATTACTCGATTTTTTAATTAATCTGAAAAATAAAATAGAAAGAACTGATATTCCGATTAAGCCGTATATGATATAATTTGAATTGGAAGAACCTTTTTCGAATAAATAAGATGTTAATAATTCAGTTTGATAAAAGAAAGCGATGGCTATGATACTCAATAGCATGATAACATCTGCAATTCTTTCCGATACAATGGTGCCAAAGGCTTTTTCAAATGGAATATCTTCATATTTTGAAATGGTTGTTGCTCTTGCTATCTCACCGGCTCTTGGAACTATTAAATTTACCAGATAAGAAACTAAAACTGCCATTACATTGTTGGCAAAAGAAGGTTTGTAATTTAAAGGATCTAACATGAATTGCCAACGATAAGCCCTTGATAAATGACTGAGAATTCCGAAAAATAGGGATAGCAATACCCACCAATAATTGGCTGTTTGAAAAGAAGTTTTTATGGCATCAATGTCATTTGGTTTCAATTTTGACAGTGAAAACAAAATCAAAGATACTCCCAATGCAATTGGAAGTACTGTAAACAGGGTTTTTCTTAACTTACGATTCAAAAAATTAGATCAAAATTATTGTATTCTTTTTAAGAGATTTGCCGGCAAAGTTACTTAATTTAAGGCTATATTGTCAATAAGACGTACAGTTCCTGAAAATGCTGCTATAAATGCTCTATATTTTTCATTTTTATTAATATTGGTGGAAGGGCTTAATGATTTTACATTTGCTATCTCAAAGTATTCCAGGTTTAAATAAGCATTTTCATTAAATTCATTTTCAATAGAATCTTTAATGAATTTTATATCCTTTTCAAGGAATAATTCTTTGCATTTCAATAAAGATCGATATATTAACGGAGCTGCTTCTCGTTGCGCGTTATTTAATCTTGTGTTTCGAGAGCTCATGGCCAAACCGTCTTTCTCTCTAAATATTTCACAAGCAACTACTTGAAGGGGAAGTCCTTTTAATTCAACCATAGTTTTTATTATTTGAAGTTGTTGGAAATCTTTCTCTCCAAAATAAGCTCTGGTTGGTTTAATAATTTCGAATAACATCTTCACAATGGTTCCAACACCATCAAAATGTCCCTTACGGTGTTCGCCTTCCATTACTTTATCTAAACCCTTGAAATCAAATTTCTCAGAAACGATGTTTGAATTATATATTTCATCAGCTGATGGAATAAAAACAAAATCGCAATCTATCTCTTCTAATAATTTTAAATCTGCTTTTAATGTGACAGGATAATTTTTCAGATCCTCTGTTTTATCAAATTGTGTGGGGTTCACAAAAATGCTCACTATCACAAAATCATTTTCATTTATTGCTTTTTTAATGATAGATAAATGTCCCTCATGTAAAGCGCCCATAGTTGGCACCAATCCCAATGAAAATTTCTCATCAATATTTGATAAATTGCGCTTCACTGAATCCACAGTTTTAAAAACTTTCACTTTGCTGTTAAAGATTGTTAATTAAGCTATCAAACTTAATATTTTAAATCGAATTATGCATATAATTTCGTAATTTTGCACCAATCCAAAATAGAATGATAAATGAAAGATAAGAGAATACTTTATATATCGTCAGAGCTTACACCCTATTTACCTGAGACTGAAGTATCAAAAATGGCGTTTGAGGTTCCAAAGGAAATGCATCATCAGGGAGCGCAGATTAGAATGTTTATGCCGAGGTTTGGAGTGATTAATGAGAGAAGACATCAATTACACGAGGTGATACGTTTATCTGGGATGAATCTGATAATCAATGACATGGATATGCCATTAATTATAAAAGTTGCTTCTGTGCCAAAAGAAAGGATGCAGGTTTATTTTATTGATAACGATGAATATTTTAAAAGAAAAGCTGTTTTTACAGATGAAGATGGTAATTTGTTTAAGGATAATGACGAAAGAGCGATCTTTTTTGCGAAAGGTGTTGTAGAAACAGTAAAAAAATTAAAATGGGCCCCGGATATTATTCATGTTCATGGATGGATGGCTTCACTGGTACCGTTGTATATTAGGGAATACTATAAAAATGACCCTTTATTTGCAGACAGTAAGATAGTGACATCTGCTTTTAATTATGATACAAAGGGAGTAGTTGATGGTGACGTTTTAATTGATAAAATAAAATTTGATCAAATTCCTGAAGATAAATTAGAATCATTACATAACAATAGTGATGATAATTTTATTAAGATTGCTATTGAAAATTCAGATGCTGTCATAAAGGGAAGTGAAGAACTAAATGTAAAAGTTACTTCTTTAATTGATAATTTAGAAATACCCGTTTTAGACTACCAGCCTATAGAAAGTTTCACTGAAGCCTACTCTGACTTCTATTTAAACAAAGTTCTTTAATCTATAACTTAAAAATAATAATTGTTTATGTCAAATAAAATAATGACTTGTTTCAAATATTTTGGAGTGGGACTAATATTCCTTTTTGGGATTTTTTCATGTGAAAAAGACCTTGAAGATATTGGTGTTGATCTGGTTGGTGAAAAGCCATTTTCAGTGGGAGATTCTATTATTGAAATCATAGCTTATAATGAAAGTGTAGATTCATCACGAACAGATAATAATCTGGCTAATTTTCAGCCTTTATATTTATTAGGTGTTAATCGGGATGCAGATTTTGGATATTTAAAAAGTACTATCATCACCCAATTGTTTTTACCTACTACTGGTGTTGATTTTGGGAATAATGCACTTATTGATGAGGTAATACTTGATATTCCATATTTTGCTACAAGAGATGGTTTTCAAGATGCCATCGACCCTGAGACCGGAGATCCTATTTTGGATGATGATGGTAATGCCATTCAGGTTGCAAATTTTCAATTAGATTCAATTTATGGAAACAAAACGCAGGAATATGAAATTACCGTAAACGAATTAGGTACCTTTTTAAATGTATTGGATCCCTTGGATCCAACAAAAGCAAAAACCTATTATTCGAATAGAGATTATCAATTGAAAGACCATCTCTTTACCGATGTCAGCTTTATCCCAAATAGAAATGATACCGTATTATATGTTAGTAGAGAACAAGTTATTATAGGTGAAGATGATGATGGAAATCCTATTCATGATATTGACACAATAACAGTGGATGATCTAAATCCTTCCATGAAATTTAATCTGGATAATGATTTTTTTCAAGAAAGATTTGTTGATCACGATAATCCAAGTGATTTCGCTAACAATGATAATTTTGTTAAATATTTTAGAGGTCTTTACATTGATGCAGATGGAATGGACGGAGCATTGATGAATTTACGAGCATCAAACGCTAAGGTCACGATTTATTATACAAATGATATTATAAGAGATGAAGATGAAGATGAAGATCTAGATAATAATGGAGTAACCGGTGAACAAGGAGTTATTGTTAAAACCAAACAAAGTATGAATTTTATTTTTGGTGCAGTTAGAACCGGGAAATATTTCCGGGATTATGGAGGGGCACCAATTTATAACGCCTTAATGAATCCTGATAAAGTTAATGGTGAGCAAAAACTTTATGTTCAAGGCGCATCTGGTTCACAGGTTATTTTGGATTTAATGTCTAATGAGAACCTTGAAATTTTAAGAAGCAAGAATTGGTTGATAAATGAGGCTAATTTAACAATTTATCTCGATGGTGAGCAAGAGGAGATTCCACAGCATCTTTTTTTATATAATTATGAATATAATTCACTCGTTGATGATCTTTTTAATCCACGATTTGGTCCTGACGTATTTGGTGGTGATTTAGAATATGATAGTGAAGGAAACCCTGAAAGATATAAATTTAGAATTACGAAGTATATTATTGAGGTTTTAAAAGCTGAAGATCCAAAGGAATTATCTTTACTGGCCCTTAAGAACAGGGTAGCTACAGATCTTCCAAATTTTGCATTATTGGATACTGTTGTTAAGAATTTTAACTGGATCCCAAAAGGTGTAATTCTTCATGGAAACTTACCAAAAACAAACGATAAAAGAATAAAATTGGAAATTTTTTATTCTCTGAATAATGATTAACTTACCCACATAAATTGGTATCCTGATAAGAATAGGACTTCTCATTCTAAACAATAAATTATCAAGATATTAGTTTAATCATAAGGAACTTCGAAAGGTATTGTCTTTCGATAATCTTTGAAGAATTTTTCTCTTTTTTTCAAATGGTTTGACATTAGGGGAATATATTAACTAAACTCAAATAAAAATGTGTGGTATAACAGGTTATATAGGCTATCGTGAGGCCTATCCAATAATTATCAATGGTCTTAAACGACTGGAATACCGAGGCTATGACAGTGCAGGGGTGATGCTTTACAATGAAAATGGTATTCAGCTAGCAAAAACCAAAGGTAAAGTTTCAAATTTGGAAGCAATAGTTGAAAATGAAATCTCTGAAAAAGGATTCATTGGTATAGGTCATACTCGCTGGGCTACACATGGAATTCCGAATGATGTAAATTCACATCCCCATCTTTCACAATCAGGTAATTTGGTAGTAGTGCATAATGGAATCATTGAAAATTATAGTTCTATTAGGCAAGAATTATCTAGTAGAGGTTATTCATTTAAGAGTGATACCGACACTGAAGTTTTAATTAATCTAATAGAAGAGATAAAATCAAAAGAAAAAGTTAAGCTTGGTAAAGCTGTTCAAATTGCACTGAATCAAGTAGTAGGTGCCTATGCTATTGCTGTATTTGATAAGTCTAAACCCGACGAGATAGTTGTTGCACGATTGGGAAGTCCAATAGCCATTGGGGTTGGAAAAGATTTCGAAGAATTTTTCATTGCTTCTGACGCTTCACCATTTATTGAATATACAAAAGATGCTATTTATCTTGAAGATGAAGAAATGGCTATTATTAAAGTAGGAAGAGAGGTTAAGGTGCGAAAAATTAATGATGACACTAATGTTGATCCTAAAATTCAGGAATTACAACTAAATCTTGAAGAAATAGAAAAAGGGGGTTATGAACACTTTATGCTCAAGGAAATTCATGAACAACCCAGAGCAATTACAGATACTTTTAGAGGCAGACTCTTAGTTGATGAAGGTATCATTAAGATATCGGGTTTAGAAAACAATATGAAGCGGTTTCTGAATGCAGAACGTATTATTATTGTTGCCTGTGGAACCTCCTGGCATGCTGGTTTGGTTGCAGAATATACTTTTGAAGAATTTGCAAGAATACCGGTCGAAGTTGAATATGCTTCAGAATTTAGATATAGAAATCCTGTAATAACAGAAAAAGATATTGTAATTGCAATTTCTCAATCGGGAGAAACAGCAGATACTTTAGCTGCCATTAAATTGGCAAGATCAAAAGGAGCTTTTGTTTTTGGTGTTTGTAATGTAGTAGGATCTTCAATTGCAAGAGAAAATGATTCGGGTGTTTATACACACGCCGGACCAGAAATTGGTGTTGCTTCAACAAAAGCCTTTACTACCCAGATAACTGTATTAACCTTGATTGCTTTGCGTTTAGCCAGAGCTAAAGGAACTATGGACAGTGCTAAGTATCGAATGTATTTACAAGAAATGGAATTAATTCCTCAAAAGGTAGAGAGTGTGTTAAAGATCGATGATGTTGTAAAAGAAATAGCGAAAAAATATCTTTTGTCAACTAATTGTTTGTATTTGGGAAGAGGATATAATTTTCCGGTTGCCTTGGAAGGTGCTTTAAAACTAAAAGAAATTTCTTATATACATGCCGAAGGTTATCCTGCAGCTGAAATGAAACACGGTCCAATTGCCTTAATTGATGATAGAATGCCGGTTATCGTGATTGCTACAAATAAAGGTCATTATGATAAGGTTGTAAGTAATATTCAAGAGATCAAATCACGAAGCGGTAAAATTATTGCGGTAGTAACAGAAGGAGATGTTAACGTAAAGGAAATAGCCGACCACGTAATAGAAATTCCTGATACAGAGGAGGCACTTACTCCACTACTAACTACAATTCCCCTGCAGTTATTATCTTATCATATTGCTGTTATGCGTGGATGTAATGTAGATCAGCCAAGAAATTTAGCTAAATCTGTTACGGTGGAGTAACTATGATAGGGGGTATTTATTACAAGATATTGATAAGGTGTTTTTTACTTGTATAGTTG
>Ga0190293_1000338_pt1 | contig 16612 bp, 18 predicted proteins | sample 48693001_MG_FD_161671 | JGI IMG/M metagenome (GOLD analysis project Ga0190293, IMG submission 161671) | Hydrothermal vent microbial mat bacterial communities from Southern Trench, Guaymas Basin, Mexico - 4869-30-0-1_MG | ecosystem: Environmental > Aquatic > Marine > Hydrothermal vents >...
CGCCCTTCGAGTGGTTCAGCAAGTGGCAGGGAACAGGCTGGGGTCAGCGCGGTGACGAGTATGATGAATTCAAGGCACAGTTAGGCGAACGCCTGATGCAGCACCTCTACGAAAAGTTGCCGCAATTAAAGGGCAAGGTTGATTATTACGAGGTATCGACACCGCTCTCCACAGACCACTTCTGCGCTTATCGATACGGTGAGCTTTACGGTCTTGATCATAACCCTGAGCGGCTTAAACAAACCTGGCTGGGGCCACGCACACGCTTTAAGGGGTTCTGGCTGACCGGCCAGGATGTACTGACCTGCGGCGTTACCGGGGCGATGATGGCCGGAATGCTGACGGCTTCAGCAATCCTCGGTGCACGCAAGGCGGCATCGCTTTTGAAGCGTATCTATAGCTGACCTGCTCCAATCAATCAGAGTTCACAAAGGGGCGTGTCGCTCGGGTTTTCGACCGCTGCGGCGATTTGTTGTACAAAACCTTCAAGTTCGAGTGGCGTCAGGCAACCGAGCACTTTATTCATGATTTTTGTGTCTATGCGAATCTGGCAGACCTGGCCGGTCGACAGTTGTACGCGCACCCCCGCAGCGTTGGTTTCGAGACCGGCGGCTTCCTCATCACCGGCCCACAGATCCAGGCCATCGCCCAGCAGTGTGTTGTAGATTTCATCAATCTGCAGTTCGGTATCAAAATCAATAGCACCCTCAATTATGACGACAAATTCATCCTGGCGTGTATCGAGCGAGGGTTCGAGCTTGAACTCCCTGATGGCATCCATGAATGATTGCCGAATGTCTTTATTGTAAAAACCGTATACCGGCATGGTGGTTTCCTGTGTAAATGTTGAGGGTTATCAGCGAATACCGCCGCGTGGTATCGACGTGGTGGGCGGGCGGGGATTAAAAATCGGGCGCTCCGGATTAACTGGCGGCCTGTTCGGTGGCCTGTATGGAGGCCTTTGCGGCGGCCTGTTATAGATCGGTGGATACCATAAAGATCGCGAATAGTCGTAATTGCGTTGCTGGTACTTTGGCGGTTGTTGAGTGGCGTAGTCATTGCGCTCCCGGGCCTCTTTACGCTTTTTATCCCGTTCTTCCCTCCACTCGGCCATATGTTTCTCATGCGCCTCTACATTGAAGACGTCCTCAACCGGGCCTTCGCCGCGCGGACCGGCTTCCACCAGTGTCTGCTTACTGACTCCCTGAACTTCGCTGTCTGGTGGATATTGGGTGAAGTGCTGCACGCCATTTTCATCCACCCACTGAAAAATTTCGGTAGCAGCTACGTTCGTACTGGCAATAACAGCCAGTAAAACCAGGGTGTTAAGTTTTTTTGCGTAAGCTCTAATCATGGCATACCAATTATACACTCGGTAAGCTGAACAGCACCTGTCAGAACATCCCCAGGTCAAGCCGTGCAGCCTCGGTCATATACTCCGGTTTCCAAAATGGTTCCCAGGTCATATTAACCTCAACCTCATTGACGCCATCAATTTTCAGCATGGCGGTCTTGACCCATTCCGGAAGCTCATCAGCCACGGGACAGGCTGGCGCGGTCAGAGTCATGATCACCAGAACCTTACCGTCATCTGAGAAGCGCAAATCATAGATCAAGCCAAGGTCAAAAACGCTGACGGGAATCTCAGGGTCAAAAACTGAACGAATGGCTTTAACCACCTGTGGTTCGAGTGGTGAATCGGCGCTGCCCTCAAGGTAGGGGACCTGCAATTCCGCGTAATTTATCTCTGTTGTCATGGGGCGTCCAGGCTTGATAATCTGTTAAATCAATAAAATGGTACTATAATATGCAATTAGGCTTGAAGCCAAGCAATATAAAGGGTTTCCCCGGATTTCAATGATTGAATCAGACGCTATAGAAACCTCCCTGAATATTCGTATTCGCAGGGCGTCGGTATCCGATTTGCCCGCAATCACGACCTTCGATGAACGCAGTGACAAAGAGGTCAACCCGGATTATTGGCAGGAGATGTTTGCCCGCTATGGTGATGACCGTGACAAGCAGCTTTTCCTCGTATGTGAAAACGGTAGCGAAATCGTCGGGTTTATCATCGGCGAGGTTCGCGACTGGGAATTTGGTTCCAGGCCTTGTGGCTGGGTATTCGCGCTGGGCGTTCGACCGGATGTCCGGTTGGGGGGAGTGGCGACCCGCTTGTACGCTGCAATATGCGATTTCTTTAAAGAGGCGGGTGTTGACAAAGTACGCGCCATGGTCGCCCGGCAGAACAACGATTTTCACTCCTTTTTTCGCAGCCAGGGCATGGTGGCCGGCCCCTATATCCAGTTAGAAAAAGACCTGTGAAACTCCAGCAATCTACATTGCTTGGCCTGTATGCGGTTCTTGAACTGGCAAAAGCTGAGGGCGGGCAATTGTCCGCGGCCGGGATTGCAGACAAGTTTGATGTATCCATTAACCATCTGGCAAAGGTTTTGCGGATACTCGTCAGGGCAGGACATTTACAGGCAGCGCGGGGCGCCGGCGGTGGTTATCGCTACTCGGGCAATGCCAAGCGCACTACCCTGATGGATATTATCGAGCTGTTTGAACCGGTATCGATTGAAGGGTTTGAGGATCGTGAACAGTCACATGGCACCGATGTGGAAGCCGGCCTCGCGGTCGCATTGGTTGAAATCAGTGAAATGATGCAGGCTACCTTGCAGTCAATAACTCTCAGAACCATGCTCAAGACCATGGAAAGGCGCGACGGAAACGCATGATCAAAACTTTTTTTGAAAGAATGAGAGGCGGTGAGACCAGTCCGCCGAGAAAACCATTCAGCAAGATTGCCTGGTCCTGGCTTGGTGCATTCATCGGTATATATCTTGTTTCCATTCTCAGCAGACTGACCACTGCGGACTTGCTGAGCAGTCTGTTCCTGGTGGGTTCATTCGGCGCATCTGCGGTGTTGATTTACGGTGCTCCGCAGGCCGAGTTCTCCCAGCCCCGGAATTTACTCGGTGGCCACATCCTGTCGGCCATCATTGGCGTGACCGTTTACAAGTTTGTGCCCCTGGATATCGCATTGCTGGGTGCGCTGGCGGTGTCGCTTTCAATCGTGGCAATGCATTTCACACGAACCCTGCACCCACCGGGTGGTGCGACGGCGCTCATAGCCGTCATAGGAAGCTCTGAACTTCAAAGTACAGGTTACCTTTACGTTGTCTCCCCGATCGGGGTGGGCGCGCTTATCATGCTGCTGGTCGCTTTGGTCATCAATAATTTATCCAGCAACCCCAAGAGGCATTATCCGCGGTACTGGATTTAGAACTGGTTTCAGTCGTGGGGTTTGCCCCGCATTTTCTTCAATAAGCCACGTTTTTTCTTGGAATCCAGGCGCCTTTGTTTGGCTGCGCGACCGGGTCGGGTTGGAATCCGTTTGCGTGGTGCCCGCAGTGCAGCAGCTACGAGGTCAGCCAGTCTTGCAAGTGCCTCGGAGCGGTTTTTTTCCTGCGTGCGGTGATTCTGGGCCTTGATGATAATGACGCCATCCGTCGTAATACGCCGGTCATGTATCAATAACAAGCGTCGCTTGATGGCATCGGGGAGAGAAGATGCCTCAACGTCAAAGCGCAGATGAATGGCAGAAGACACCTTGTTGACGTTTTGCCCGCCCGCACCCTGGGCCCGGATGGCGCTGAGCTCGATCTCATCGTCGGGAATATTGACCTGATCGCTGATTTTTAGCATAACTCATTATATTGGAAGTTTATAATTACCTTGTGAATAAATTAAATCGTCTTTTGCTGGCAATGTTTCTGTTTGCTTCCAGCTGGAATTGTATCGCAGGGGATGCGGACGGCTGGGCATATGGCAACAGCGGATGGCAATGGAGCAACCCGGATACCGGCAGTTACCTGTGGCTGGGCCTGAGATTTCAAACGCGTGCCAGCAACCGTGTCGATGAGCCGTTGATCAGTGATGACCTCCGTCAGGAAGGTGATGAGGGACTGTCAATCAATCGTGCCCGTTACAAAATTGGCGCTGGGATAGGGCGACATTTCACCTTCTATCACGAGTATGATTTGAAGAATGGCCGCTTACTTGATTTGCGCGCCACATGGAAACCGGCCACATGGCTCAATCTGCGTGCCGGGCAATGGAAATCCGAGTATAACCGTGAGCGGTTTGATTCATCCGGCAAGCAACAGTTTGTCGAGCGCTCTATTGTCAATTACTGGTTTACCCTCGACCGTCAAAGCGGTGTCATGGCCAGTGGCAGGCTGGCGGCGGGTTCACCTGCTGATAGCAGTTGGTGGCTGGGTGTGCTGAACGGCAATGGTATCAACTCGTCAGGCGATGGTAGTAAGCCGATGTGGATGGGTCGCTATCAGTGGAACTTCAGCGGCAAAGTATTGCCATTTTCACAAAGTGCACTTAAACGCTATTCCGAGGCGCGTGGCTCACTCGCATTTGCAGCGGTCAGTAATGCCAGTCGCTATACACGCTTTTCCAGTGGTGGTGGCGGTCAGTTGCCGGGCTTTGAGGATGGTGTGGATAACCAGTACCGAGTTGAGCAATTGTTGCAGGAGTTTGCCTGGCAGAAAGGTGGCTGGTCGGTGCAACAGGAACTTCATTTCAAGAAGATCACCGATCGCATAAGCGGTAGACAGGTGCAGTTGAGAGGTAGCTATATCAACGTTGGCTGGTTTCCCTCATCGAGTTTTGAGAAGTGGCCGGCACCGATGGAACTGGCGGTACGTGCCGCATTGGTTCATCCCTATCAAAAGGCAGGTGTGCATGAGAATAAGGAGTTTACCCTGGCTGTGAACTGGTTTTTTAACGGCCACCGTAACAAGCTGACTTCCGATGTTTCGCGTCTGGATATCGACGATCCACAGGGTCATACGCGGGATTGGCGTTTCCGCCTTCAGTGGGATTTGTCGTTGTAATCACGCCGTCTGAATTGAACTTGCCGGGTAAAGAAAAGGGGCCAGTCGGTTAACCTGGCCCCTTTTGAACACTCTGATTAACTAATCTTTGATGCGGTTGAGTCCCATCACCTTCAGTGCCAGTTTCTGGAACAGGGGATCGGTGGAACCACGTTTCATGTTGTAGATAAAGTACTTCTCAAACGCGACCTTCGACCAGTGCACCCATTTGCCTTTCTTGGCCCAGGTGACGTTTCGTGGCGGGATCTGGGGGACGGCGATAAATGCAGCGCCGGTATCGCCCATATCTGCCAGGCAGAACGCATTCCATGTGGCCACTGTTTCCGGCGTATTACCCTTGATATCGTTGGATATATTATGCGCGGTTGCAGCAACCATGGATTCGATCATATAACCGGTTTTCGGGCAGCCTGTGGGTACAGGTGTGGCTTCAACCGGTGGAATTGCGATGCATACACCCAGGGAGTAAATATTGTTCCACTTGGGGTTGCGCTGGTAGTCGTCAACCTTGACGAAACCACGCGGGTTTACCAGGTCCTCACCAACATTGTTGATGGCATCGACACCAAGGAAAGCCGGCAGCATCATCGAGTAATTGAATGGAAGCTCGTGCTCCTTGATCACTTCACCCTCGTTGTTGTGCTCAAGGACAAACATCTTGCCCTCTTCAACACGGTCAACCTTTGCATTGGTGATCCAGCTGATGTGACGGTCCCGGAATTCTGATTCCAGCAGGCCCTTGGAGTTACCAACACCACCCAGGCCGAGATGGCCAATATAGGGCTCGGAGGTGACATAGGTTATCGGTACACGGTCACGGAGTTTGCGCTTGCGCAGGTCGGTGTCCATGATCATCGCGTATTCGTAGGCCGGGCCAAAACAGGATGCGCCCTGAACAGCGCCCACGACGATCGGGCCGGGTTTGTCAGTGAATTCCTGCCATGCCTCCCAGGCTTTCTCCGCATGTCCGACAGTGCAAATGGACTGGGTATGGCCTTCAGGCCCCAGGCCATCTACCTCGTGGAATGCGAGAGCCGGTCCGGTGGCAATTACAAGGTAGTCGTAATCGACCTTGTCACCATTTTCCAGCAACAACTGGTTATCATCGGGCTTGATTTCAGTCACTGCGCTGTGGATGAAGTTAATGCCCTTATTCTGCAAAGGGCCTTCGAGCGAGAATCCGGTGTCTGCCCGTTTGCGCCAACCCACGCCTATCCAGGGGTTGGAAGGTACAAAACTGAAGTCAGGTGTGTTCGATACAACGGTGACTTTATGATCTCCCGGGGTATCTTTTTGCAGCATGGACTGGATTTCGTAAGCGGCAGGCAGTCCGCCGATATTGGCACCTATGATTGCAACGTGAGCCATATTTTATCTACTCCTGTTTGGGGCAGGAAGAGGGCTGGTTAACTGCATCTCCCCACGTTTCATGGATTTGGAGTTATTTATATCACATGTGGCCGGAAAATAATTAACCACAGATCAATTTTCTCTGGTTCACACCCCTCTGGCATGTCTTTCTGCATGATTTGTTTGACCAAAGTGACACAGTATAAATATAAAATAGGCTTGTTATGTATCGCTTTAGTGCTTAAGATGATTGTTACCAGCCGTTAAACCAGATCTCCTGGAGGTTTTGATATGCAAGGGTTCAAGTCATCCCTGTCCCTGGGTGAAGTTACGCCGAATATCGGCAGCATGCTGCTGGATAACAGGGATCGCTATGGCGATCGGAATGCGTTTGCCGAACGACGGGAAGGCGCATACCGCTACTGGACCTGGCAAGACATGGTGACTGACATCCTCAAGGTTACAGCCTTTATCAGTCAGCAAAAGGGCCATACCGCTGAGTTACAGGAAGACACGCCTGCCAACCGGGTCGCCTTCTTTTCTGCTAATTGTTATCACCGTATGGTCTCTGAAATGGCAGTCATGAGCACCGGTATGGTCGCAGTGCCGGTGTTTCCGGGTTACGCGGCGGACCTGATGTCTGATCTGATAGGCTTTGGTGATGTCGGTACACTGGTGACTGACCGGCTTGAGAAAGTCACGACTCTGCGGGCGGATTGCCTGCCGGAGCGGGTGCTTGCCATGAGTGGCTGCAGTCAGACGGCTGATCCGGAAATGCTTGAAAAACTGGCTGATCTGGGTGTGAGCAGTGTTACTTTCATGGAAGATTTGCTTGCCGCTGAGTCGGACGAGGATATCAGTGAACTGGAAAGCAGGATGCGGTCGGTCGATTCGAAATGCCTGGCCATGATCATGTTCACCTCCGGCACCAGCAGTTTTCCGAAGGGTGTTCAGCTCACACACTTCAACCTGCTATCACAGCAAAAATCCCTGGAAATGTTATGGAAACCAGAGCCCGGTATGCGCTTTCTGTGTTACCTGCCATGGCATCATAGTTTTGGCGGCTTGTTTGAACGGTTTTTCGCGCTGCATTCGGGTGGTTGCCTGGCGATTGATGATTCGGGCGGCAAGGAGGCGGGCAGGCTGCTTGAAAATTTTGCCGAAATCAAACCCCACGTTTATTTCAGTGTACCCAAGGTTTACCAGGAAATAGTTACAAGAATCCTGGCAGCACCTGAGCTGGGTGATAGTTTCTTTCATCCCGGGCTTAAGTTTGTGTTTACCGCCGCAGCGCCTTTACCGCTCAGTACCTCGGAAATTTTCCGTAACAAGGGCGTGCCCGTTGTTGAGGGTTGGGGCCTTACCGAGACATCACCGTGCTGCACGCTGACCGAACTCAGCCTGCAACGGACCCCCGGCGTGGTCGGGTTCCCGATCCCCGGCGTCGAGATCAGGCTTGGGAATGAAAACGAGATACTGGTAAAAGGCCCGAACGTGATGCGTGGTTACTTCAGACAGCCCGAGGTGACGGACAGTGTGTTTGAGGATGGCTGGTTTAAAACCGGAGATGTCGGCGAACTCACTGACGAAGGTGTGCGGATCATTTCACGCCTTGACCGCATGTTTAAACTTGATAACGGTGAGAAGGTATTTCCCGCAAGTATTGAAGACCGCATTGCCGGTCGTTGTAAATTTATCAAGTACGCCTATGTATTCGGCTCGGGGCAGAAGAATCCATCCCTGCTGACATTCCCGAATTATGAGCTGATGACCGCTGATGATGGTGGTGAGCTTGACCAGTCCGAATGCGTTTACCCGGGCTGTATGAATGACCTGGCGGGCTGTCTGGGTGACTGTATCAAAGCTGAACAGGAAGCTGGGGCAGTCTTCGAACGTGTTGATGGGGCCGTGGTGGTCGATTCTGAGTTGACCGTGGAGGCCAATCAGTTGACGCCTTCATTCAAGTTGATTCCACGCAAAATTGAGCAGGACTTTGAACAACACATACAGGCCTTACGCTTGAATAAAATGGATGATCTGCCCGAGGGTGCAAGCGTCATCGAAATGGAACAAACATGAATGCAGCCGGAAAAAAGGAAGAGAAGAACTTACGTTACGGTGTTATTGGCGTGGGTTCGGTCGGGCTGACCATCGCAGCTCACCTGGCACAGGCTGGTCACCCTGTTTCAATATTTTGCAGAAAGGAACGCGTGCGCGACAACCTCAAGGATTACCCGGTAGCGGTATCCGGAGAGCTGACGGCCGAGGCGGATATGACCAAGGTCAACGTCGACATTGATCGCTTCCTGGCCACCAGGCCGGATGTCATTATGTTGTGTGTGAAAGGTTACGCATCTCCCGGTCTGTTATCAGACCTGGAACAGGCTGGAATGTCGCGTGATACGGTGATCGTCTGTTGTCAGAATGGTATTGACGTCGAGCACCAGGCCGTTCGCGTTTTTGGCAAGGACCGGACCATGCGTATGGTGCTGAACCTGGGTTGTAGCCTGGAGGATACGAACAATGTGGTGGTTCATTTTGCAATGACCCATTACCTGTCACCGGTACTCGATGGCGAGAGCAAACTTGCTGACACCATCGCAGAACATTTGAGTATTTCGGGGTTTGAAACCGAAGTGCGGGAAGATTACCGCACACTCGCCTTCAAGAAAGCCATTCTGAATGTCGCTCTGGGTGCGCCCTCATCATTGACCAGAATGACCATGAGCGAAGTGATGCGCGAGCCTGGCCTGTATTCGATGGCGGCGGCCCTGATCCGGGAGGGCATAGAAGTCGGCCAGGCACTCGGCCTGGATATTGAGTGGGAATACCTCAATGAAGCGATGGCCTACCTTTCCAAGGGTGGTCACCACAAGCCATCCATCCTGGTGGATATTGAAGAGGGTCGGCGCACCGAAAATGAATACCATTGTGGTAACCTCTTGCGTTACGCGAAGGACCTGAATATAGAGGTGTCGGTTGTTGACACGACCTATTGCCTGATCAAGGCGCTGGAGAAGAAGGTCAGGCGCGCCAGGTTGCGGGATATCGTTACTTCCTGAGCCTGCTGCGAAACAGAGAGGTTTAACATGGATATGAAACGGGTCATGAGGGATTATTTCCTCGATCTGGACCAGGCAGCAAAAGACCCGGATCGCAAGGTGGCATGGTGCACCTCGGTCGGCCCGGCTGAAATTCTGCGGGCCATGGGTTTTGAAGTATTTTTCCCGGAAAACCATGGCGCGATGCTGGGGGCAACGCGGGTTTGTATGGAGACGATCCCCAAGGCCAATGCTTTTGGTTATTCGCCGGATATCTGCAGTTACCTGACCTCGGATATTGGTGCTTATCTCAAGGGCATCACACCGTTAACAAAAGCCTACGGCATAGAGTCGATCCCGCGCCCGGACATCCTCGTTTACAACACTAATCAGTGCAAGGATGTTATGCACTGGTTCGAATACTTTGCGCGTGAATTCGATGCACCGATATTTGGTATCCATCCACCGACCAATGTTCCCGAGGTCGAAGAAAGCCACATAGCAGACGTGGTAAGCCAGTTTGAAGAACTGATCAAGGTACTCGAAAAGATGCAGGGCAGGGCAATGAAGCCTGAAGACCTGCGAAGGACCTGTGCACTTTCAAAGGAGGCCACCGATCTTTGGGCAGAGGTGCTGGAAACGGCCATGGCGCGACCCAGCCCGCTGAGTTTTTTTGATAGCACGATTTACATGGGACCGATCGTGGTGTTACGCGGTACCGAGGTCGCGCGCGATTATTATCGTGTGTTGTTAACCGACCTGAAGATCCGGGTGGCGGCCAGAGTTGCGGCAGTGCCGGGTGAAAGCAAACGTATCTACTGGGACGGTATGCCCGTCTGGGGTCGTTTGCGCAGCATGTCCGAGTTATTCAAGAGTAACCAGGCATGCGTGGTGGCATCGACATACTGCAATAGCTGGATTTTTACCGATTTTAACCCCGATGACCCACTGCCGAGCATGGCGTACGCCTACATCAAGATATTCATCAATCGCAATGATCAGTACAAGGAAGACTATATCCGCAAACTGGTGGATGAATATGAGATCGACGGCGTGATTTTCCACGATGCAAAAACTTGCCCGAACAATAGCAACAGCCAATACAACCTGCCTTCGCGCTTACGCAAGGATGGTATTCCAGCTGTCATTATTAACGGTGACCTGTGTGACTTACGCTGTTATTCAGACGAACAGTCAAGTACGGTCATCGAGGCCTTCGTAGAGACCCTCTGATGGATTCCGGTCATCTTTACTGGGGGGTGGATTGTGGCAGCACGCAGATCAAGGCGGTTGCCTGTGACAACGAAGGCAGGATTGTAGAGCAACGCATCGGACGGACCCTGTTTCCGTTGATGGAGCATGTGCGGCAGACTTTATCTGCAGGCGACAGCGGTTTGTCACCTTTGACAGATGACCAACAGTCGGTGAAGGAAAATCACACCCTGGTGGCCACCGGTTATGGCAGAAACCATATCGAATTTGCCCAGGCCACACTGACCGAGATCAGCGCACATTTCCTCGGCGCACAGGAGTTGCTGCAGCTGGATGAGCCTTACACGATTGTCGACATCGGTGGCCAGGATTCCAAGGTCATTGAAGTACATGACGGACGGGTGGGGCAGTTTGTCATCAACCGCAAATGCGCAGCCGGCACCGGCGCATTTATCGAGGACCTGGCACACCGTCTCGAGGTCAGGCTTGAAGATATGACCGATCTGGCCCGCGCGCATGACAAGGAGATGACGCTCAACAGCTACTGCACGGTATTCTCCGGCCAGGAGGTCATCAAAATCCTGATGCATGGTGAGCGCCTGGAAAACCTGATCCACGCCCTGTACGCATCGGTGGTGCAGCGTATCCTCGAGATGACGAACATCATCACCGGGACCGTGGTGTGTTCGGGTGGTGTGATGAACTATAACCCGGTCCTGCTTGAACTGTTCCAGCAGGAACTTCCGGATAATAAGACCCGGATGGTTGAAAATGCACAGTATTGCGGTGCCTACGGTGCTGCCCTGTTTGCCCGTGGGTTAGCCGAAAAACAAGCGCAAAAATTCTCTCAGAGTGAACTCAGGGCGCAGTCGGCAAGCTGAGTCCTGTTGCCGCATCCAGGCGGTCGTTATCAATGATGTAGCGGTAGGCTTTTTGCAGGTTTGCTTTTGCCTGCACGCTCATCGATTTCCCGAGTCCGAATTCGTAAGCCCGAATCGTCAGCAGGTAGGCGGGTGGTGGTTCACGGCTATTAATTTGCTTGTAGACAGCCAATACTGAGGCCGGGCTCATCGCATGGGTGGTAAAGCTGTCATCCCGGTCTGGCGACAGGCGGTCACATTCAAAGGGCTCTGCACAGGATATGCCGGCATCCACGAACAACACATATTGCCGGTCTTCGAGGTCAACCGCGTGCTCAATTTGCAACTGGAAGTCGGTGTACAGGTCAACATGATCCAGCTGGCTGGTTTCCTGCTTGTGCTTTTCTAGCAGGTCAAACATCGCCGTGCCGAGTGCATCGTCACCGCGCGACGGGTTGCCATAGGTGAGTATTAGCACGGGAGCCCGTGCTTGTGTGTTATTCATGTGGCGATCTCAAATGGTTCTGTTGATCTGGCCGGTCACTCTTTTCTCAAGACGGTCTACCAACTCTTCCTTTTCATTGAGAAGGTTCAGTTCCATTGGCATCTTGCCTATCGCGTGTGTAGCACATGACAGGCACGGGTCGTAAGCACGTATGGCGACTTCAACCTGGTTGAGCAGCGCTTCGGTCAGCCGGTTACCATCAAGATACTGGTTCGCCACTTTACGGATAGATTCATTCATCGCCTGGTTGTTGTTGGTGGTCGATACGATCAGGCTGGCTTTCTCGACAATGCCGTCGTCATTAATTTCGTAATGATGGAACAGGGTACCGCGGGGTGCTTCGATCACTCCGGTGCCACAACATTGTAATTCACCCATATTGCGCAGATCATTGCCGAGGAGATCCGGGTCGCATAACAGTTCGGCGATGGCCTCGGTGCAATGCAGGAGTTCTATCAGGCGTGCCCAGTGAAAGGCCAGGGTGGATTGTATGGGCAGGCCATTGCCGAGAGCCATGAATTCCTCTCGTGCGGCTTCCGCCAGTGGTGTTGTGATAAAGTCACAATTATTGATCCGTGCCAGCGGACCGACACGATACCAGCCTTCTTCTTCGCCAAGGGAGGTGATAAACGGGAACTTCATATAGCTCCAGTCCTTCACGCTTTCGCGGATATAGTCTTCGTAATTTCTGTAATCTACATGGTCAAAAATGTTGTTGCCTTCCTTATCCCGCGCACGCAGACCGCCGTGGTAGAGCTCAAACGCACCGTCTTCGCGCACCACGCTCATCATGTTGCTTTCGATACTGCCGAATGACAGGTGGTAATCGAATTGTTCAAAGAAAATCTTCTTGACCAACTCGAGGGCACCCTGTGCCCAGCCGATCATCTGTGCAACATCATCCTGCAGGTAACGGATTTCATCTTTAGTTAAGGATTTGTTGACGCCACCGGGAATGGCGCCGGTGCCGTGTATGCGTTTACCCGAGGTGATACGAATGATTTCCTGCCCGTATTTGCGCAACATTACGCCCTGTACCGCAATTTCCGGGCTGTCTTCAATCACACCCACGATGTTGCGGTGACGGACGTCATCATCAAAACCAAACAGCAGGTCAGGCGAGCACAGGTGGAAAAAGTGCAGGGCATGTGATTGCAGTGTCTGGCCGTAATGCATCAAGCGGCGGATCTTGTCTGCGGTGGGGGTGAGCTCGCTCGCACCCACGATCATGTCGGTCGCCTTTGCCGCGGCCAGGTGATGGCTCACCGGGCAAATACCGCACAGGCGCTGTACCAGTACCGGTAATTCCCAGTATGGTCTCCCCTGGATGAATTTCTCAAAGCCACGGAATTCGGTAATGTGCAGACGGGCCTGCCGGATATTCCGGTTTTTACCCTGCAACAATGTGACCTTGCCGTGTCCTTCGACACGTGTCAGGGGGTCAATGACGATGCGCGTCATTTCTTCAGGGTTTTTTGCTGTTTCCAGTGCTGATGGCATCTTGGTTTTCTCTTCTCGTCGTCTTTAGTGACTTAATCATAATGTATCAATGAATAAGGGAAGCTGATCTCTTTGCCCGCAATCAGGTCGGTAAGAAATGTCCAGAACGTATCTGCCGATGGCGGGCATCCGGGCAGGAAGTAATCAATCCTGACAACTTCATGTAACGGGTGGACCTTGTCGAGTAGTAAGGGGATTTCTACATCATTGGGGATATGCGGGTTTTCTACACCGATACCATGGATATAGACTTCCTCGAGACATTCCTTCAAATCAAACTGGTTGCGCATGGCCGGGATGCCGCCGTTGACCGCGCAGGCACCCACTGCGACCAGGATGTCGCAGTTGTTGCGGAACTCACGCAGGACTTCGACATTTTCAGCATTGGCCACACCGCCCTCTATGAGACCGATGTCGCACTTGCCAACGGTCTTGATGTCGGTAATCGGCGAGCGGTCAAACTCCACCAGTTCAACCAGTTGGAGGATGCGTTCGTCGATATCCAGCAAGGACATGTGACAACCAAAGCAGCCACATAATGCCGCGGTTGCGACGATCAGTTTTTCTTTTTTCTCAGGTGCATTCATCTTGGCATCAATCATTGGGGCCATCACTCATAAAGGGTTTCTTTGCAACATGATTCTCGACTACATGACCCACGACGCTAATGGGCTTGGTGTCATACAGACGCTCACCGATGGGTATTTCGTAACCGAGATGCTTGGGCATAATTGCACCCACCGGGCACACCGACACCGCTTTGTCGGTAATGGCAAGTTCGGTGTCGCCGGCCTTGCCACTGGGCGAGTTGAATATCATCTTGGTGCTGATTCCCCGTCCGCTGATGGCGAACACGGATTTCTTGTCAACATCGCGGCTCACACGCACACACAGGCCACACAGAATGCAGCGGTTGAAGTAGAAAACAATGTCCGGGTGTGAGGCGTCGATTGAGCGCTTGGGGAAAAAGTGCGGGAAGTGCGGGCTCAGCATGCCCGAGTTGTAGGCCACGGCCTGCAACTGGCAGGCGCCGCTCTTTTCGCAGGCAGGGCAGGTGTGATTGCCTTCAACAAACAGCATCTGCAACAGCGTTCGCCGTTTCTCTACAATGGCATCCGAACTGTTGTCCACGTCCATGTCTTCAGCGGCAGGCAGGGTGCAGGAGCACGTGTGCCGGCCATTGACATCAACCACGCAAACCCGGCAACTGCCATGCGGCGGGAAATCCGGGTTGTGACACAGGTGCGGGATATACTCGCCGGCTCTCAGCGCAGCATCCATGACGGTTTCACCGTCTTCAAACGGTATGTCTATGCCGTCGAGTTTGAATGTTTTTTCAGTACTCATTTTTCGTACCTTATGTAAGCTTCTTCATCATCACGTCCGGTAATATGCCTGGAAACTTCCAGTTCGGCATCCAGATCGAACGCCGGTTCGTAACTCCTGTTCAACAGGCGTTTTGAATAAATGCCGGGGAATTTCTTCAGCGTATCAAGTACCGGGTTCGGTGCGGTGGACCCCAGCCCGCAATGCGCAGTTTTCTGCATCACCAGTCCAATATTCTCCATTTCCGAGATATCGTAACTGGTGGCATGTCCCACCATGACCTTGTTCACGAGGTTCTTCATCATGGTCCCGCCGACACGACAAGGTGTGCAAAAACCACAACTCTCGTGGGCGAAAAATCGGGCAAAGTTGTCCACCATGTCAAGCAGGTCGCGTTTCTGATTGAAAATCATGAAAGAGCCGCCTGTCGGGACATCTTCAAAGGCGATCTGACGGTAAAACTCCTGTGGTGGAATGGTTGAACCTGCGGCACCGGATATCTGCACTGCCTGGGTATCACTGGCACCGCAATCCTCGAGAACCTGCCGGATGGTGACGCCGTATGGGTATTCGTAGATACCCGGACGTTCGCAATCACCGCTGACACTCAGCAGTTTGGTGCCGGTGGATTGTTCTGTACCCGAGGAACGGAACCAGTCCGCACCAAAGTCTGCAATTCTGGCTGCGGCGACAAAGGTCTCGACATTATTCACCACCGTGGGTTTGTTCATATAGCCGCTGGTGACGGGGAAGGGCGGACGGTTGCGCGGAATGCCGCGTTTACCTTCCAGCGATTCGATCAGGGCGGATTCCTCGCCACAGATATAGGCGCCGGCACCCATGTGAATTTCAATATCAAAGTCAAAACCCTTTTGACCAAGGATATTCTCACCGAGCCAATTGGCATCGCGCCTTTCCTGCAGTATTTTTTCCAGGCTGTCGCGCAGATAAAGGTATTCACCGCGCAGATAGAGAAAGCCCTTCTTTGCGCCGATGATACCGGCGCATACGGTCATGCCTTCAAACACACAGTTGGCGTAGCCGTTTAAAAGAATCCTGTCCTTGAATGTACCCGGCTCACCCTCATCGGCGTTACAGACGACGTAGTGTTCATCAGCGGGTGCGTCCCGGCATATACGCCACTTTGTTGCTGTCTTGAAACCGGCACCGCCGCGACCGCGAAGGCCGGAGTGATCAAGAGACTCGAGTATGGCATCACTGCCCTTGACGACCATGGCATCGATGGCGCTGCCATTGATGATTCCATGTGACAGCAACTTGTCATGACGCTGTATATTGTCTTCTACGACGAAAAACGATTTTGGCCAGTTACTGATCGAAATACCCGCTTCAATCAGGCCGACCATCTTGTGGATGCGCTCTTCGTCCAGGTGCGAGATCACCATGCCATTGACCAGCAAGGCCGGACCCTGGTCACAGATGCCCGTGCATGAGGTCAGGGCAACTGTTACCCGCCCATCGGCGCGGGGTACGTCCGGTTCGACACCAAGTTTTTTGCACAAGCTGTTTAGCAGGGGGATGTTGCCAAGCATCCGGTCGGTGATGTTATCGCTGAAACGAATATCGAAATCACCACGGGTGTGCATATGCAAAAATGAATAGAAATATACAACTGCAACAATCTCTGCCGGTGGTATTTGCAAGCGCTCAGCAAGTAGCTGTAACGCCTCTTCAGGTATATGGGAATAGTGATTCTGAATCTTGCAAAGATGTTGAAGTAACTGATCTGGCGTATCGCCAGTGGCGGATAAAAGCTCGCTTACGAAGTCTCTGATGTTCTTCATGGCGCTTGTACTTTGAATTGAATTAAGACCGTGTTGCTACAGCAACTGTTTATTCCCATTTCCGTATTCCTTCTCTTGTGCCTTGCGGGAAAAAGACTCTGTT
>Ga0190293_1000339_pt1 | contig 16569 bp, 17 predicted proteins | sample 48693001_MG_FD_161671 | JGI IMG/M metagenome (GOLD analysis project Ga0190293, IMG submission 161671) | Hydrothermal vent microbial mat bacterial communities from Southern Trench, Guaymas Basin, Mexico - 4869-30-0-1_MG | ecosystem: Environmental > Aquatic > Marine > Hydrothermal vents >...
TTACCTGTATTTTCCGATGCTTGAGAAGAAAGACTACCTGAAAGGGTATCTTTCTGGATTAGTTTCCAACTATTTCGATGGCTCTTTTTCAAGGCTTGCTGCATTTTTCGCAAAGGAGAATGATTTAAATCTTGGTGAATTGCAGGAACTGATCGGTGAAATTGAATCTGAACTTAAAGAAAGTGAAACCAATGAGTGACCTATTCATATACCTGCTGAAAGTCTCAGCCGGCCTGGCAATTATCTTTCTGCCTTACTATCTCTTATTCAGGGAGGATCCTAATTTGGTCATTAAACGTATCTACCTGTTGTTAGGCATTATCTCTTCATGGATATTCCCCCTGATCACATTCCGCAGGCCGGATCTTTTCGTGAACCTTACGCCAATCGTATTTATCGATCCCTATGGTACCGAGGTCCTGCCTGTCACTCTGACTGAGAACGGAACCAAAACAGGTATCACCATCAACTGGGTCCAGGTACTGATTATAACTTATGTCACAGGGTTGGTTTTCATGTTTTTTAAAAATCTCTTTATTATCGCAAAGTGGAACCTTATCTGGCAAAAATCAAAAAATAACAATGGTATCGCTTTCACTGGTAGCGATCAGGTATTTACCCTGTTCTCCCGAATTTTTATACCAGGGTCACTGAAAGACGATCAGGACCTTGACAATGTACTCCTCCATGAAAAAGCACATATTCAACAACTCCATTTCATCGACCTGATGGTGATGGAGTTCACCTTGCTGCTTACATGGTTCAATCCCTTCTCATGGCTTATTTCCAGGATGATTAAAGAAAACCACGAGCATCTGGCTGACAGGCAAGTTCTGACAACCGGAATCAATCCTGCTCGTTACAGGGCTCAACTGCTCAATCACACGCTGGGTGTGAATGTATTCAGGTTGGGCAACCAGTTTAATCATTCCTTAACACTTAAAAGATTTAACATGATGAAAAAGCCAAGAAAATCCCCCCTGGGGATCATTAAAATTGCCCTGCTTATTCCAGCAGTCCTTTTCACTCTGGGTCTGACCACCGGGATGACTCCTCAACAGAAAGGCATCAAGGGAAAGGTTGTTTTTGCTGAAACAGGGGAACCTGCCACAGGAGCCTCTGTGGTAATCAAAAATGGCACAACGGGAACTGTGGTTGACAGAGATGGATCCTTTAAACTCAATGTGGACGGGGATCCCGAAATTGTGATCTCATTTGTAGGATATGCAAACATTTATGTAAAGACATCCGATATTAGGAAAAAACCTTTAGAACTTGAGCCCAAAGCATTCCAGATGGATCTGGAAACAATCCCGCTTACTGTGGTCCAGGAGGGGAAGAATGGGATTACCATAAAAGCTACTGGCGATTCGGATAAGCAACCAGTTATTGTGCTCGATGGGAAAGTGGTCAAGGAAATTGAGCATATCGATCCGAATACCATTGAGAGTATTGATGTAATCAAGGATCCTGATTCGGAGGAGGTGAAAAAGTATAACGCACCTGATGGAGTGATCATAATCACCTCCAAAGATGGAGTGTCTGCATCGAAAGATAAACAACTGGAAGAGGTGCAGGAACTTCAAGAGGTACAGGAAGGCGAAGAGGTCTTTTTCATTGTGGAGGATATGCCCATGTTCCCAGGCGGAAAAGCCGAACTAAAAACATATATCTATTCAAACCTGGAATATCCCGAATCTGCTAAGAAAAAGGGCATTAGCGGGGAAGTGATGGTTCAGTTTAATGTCAAAGGCTCGGGAGAGCTGGAGGATATCAAAGTAGCCAGTAGTACCCTAAAGGAATTTGAGAAGCCAGCCCTGGAGGTATTTAGAGGAATGCCCGAATGGAACCCTGGTAAGCAAAGGGGAAAGCCGGTTAAGGTTAAAGTCATTGTTCCCGTCAGGTTTAATGCCGGCGCGGAATAATCCTGGATAAATAAGCCGATTCAGACGAGAGGTTGCCAACAAATACCGGCAGCCTCTCTATTTGAGACCCTGTTCTATGAGCAGAACCAAAATATGAAGAACTTTGATATGAACCTCCTGGATGCGATCCGAATGAGTCCGACCCTTCACCCTGATCTCCTGATCCACCATACCAGATAGCAATCCCCCGGTATTACCCGTGAGACCCACCACTTTCATCCCTTTATCCTTAGCAGCTTCTGCAGCCTTTATAATATTCATAGAATTCCCGCTGGTACTTATGGCAAGTAGCACATCACTCTTTTGCCCCACACCTTCAACAAATCGGGAAAAAACAAATTCAAACCCATAATCGTTTGCAGTACAGGTAATGTGAGAAGGATCTGAAATGCAAATGGCTGGAAGTGCAGGTCGTTTCTCCCTGAAAACACCTGATAGCTCTTCGGCGAAATGCATGGCATCTGTCATCGACCCACCGTTTCCACAGGAAATGATCTTGCCTCCTTTTGCTATAGATTCTATAAGAATCTGGGCAGACCTTTCAATTGAGGCAATGTTTTCGGACCGACAAATAAAATCATTCAACACCTCTTTTGCTTCATTCAGATTTGCTTCAATAATAGTTTTCATTCTTCAAAAGTAAAAAACAGATTCGAACTTTCCGATATTCACTTTTCACTGGCTACTTTCAACTTGCATACTTTCTACTTTGTAGACTTAATTCGTTAACTTTGCCCTTTAAATGATAAGATCATGGGATTACCCAGGTTTATAAAGCTCCCAGGCTACAAGCAATTTGATTATTCTCCGCGCTACTGGGATCCGGAAAAAGAGGAGAGGGAACAACGAATCAGGCAGATTAAGCATGAAATGGGTGTTGACATGCCCTCGTATCCTAACCGGACCACCATCAAAAGGGGATCATTTCGACACGCAAAACAAAAGGCAAAAGTAAAGGCTTCTCAAAATTCAAATATCAGGCTTCTGATCATCCTTGCAGTCCTTTTCCTGATTGCATACTTTATATTTCTCAGGTAAATGTCAGATGTAATCCAGGTGTTGAGTGATGCGGTCGCAAACCAGATCGCAGCAGGTGAGGTAATCCAGCGACCGGCGTCAGTTGTCAAGGAATTAATGGAGAATGCCGTAGATGCAGATGCCACTACCATCCGGGTGATTGTCAAAGATGCCGGAAAAACCATGGTGCAGGTTGTGGATAATGGTACAGGTATGTCAGAAACAGATGCAAGTCTGTGTTTTGAAAGGCATGCCACTTCCAAGATTACAAGGGCCGAAGATCTGTTCTCAATTCAAACTCGCGGATTTAGGGGTGAGGCATTGGCCTCCATGGCAGCTGTTTCTGAGATCACTCTTAAAACACGCCGATCGGAAGATGAATTGGGTACACATCTGCGAATTGTAGGAACCAGGCATGAGATCAAGGAACCTGTGCAAACTCCAATCGGGACAAACTTTCAGGTAAAAAACCTTTTTTTTAATATCCCTGCCAGAAGAAAATTCCTAAAAAGCGATCAGACAGAATTGCGCCACATAATCAATGAATTCAATCATGTGGCCCTTACACATCCTGAAATAGAATTTTCCCTGACCCATAACCAATCAGAGATCTTTCAATTACCTCCTTCCAATCTGAGGCAACGTATAATCGGAATCTTTGGGAAATCTGTTAACTCCTACCTGATCCCCCTTGAATCGGATACTACTCTGATTAATATTGCTGGTTTCATTGGAAAACCCGAACATGCCAGGAGGAAATACGGGGAGCAGTTCTTTTTTGTAAACAACAGGTTTATCAGACATCCCTATTTTCACAAAGCAGTAATGAATGGATATGACCAGATTCTGGCACCTGATTATATTCCCTCTTATTTCATCTATTTTAATATCGATCCTTCTAAGATTGATGTAAACATTCATCCTTCCAAAACTGAAATAAAGTTTGAGGATGAGCGATCCATATGGCAGATATTGCTTGCATCTGTAAAAGAGGCTATTGGAAGAAACAACCTGTCGCCTTCCCTGGACTTTAGTAAAGAGGGAGTCATCGATATCCCAATACTTACAAAAGATACAGACATAAAACAACCTTCCATCGATACCAATCCGGCATTCAATCCATTCGACGGAGAGGAATCCTATAGCAGGGAGAAACGCAGTTCTCCCTATCTTGATGATCGGTTCTCAGGATGGGAACAGCTTTTTGAGCCAGCTGCACAGGTGCAGGTCCCAACAAATAAAAACCTTCAGATTAAGAACAAATACATTCTCTCACCTGTTAAATCAGGACTGATGCTAGTCGATCAAAGAAGAGCGCATGAACGAATCCTGTTTGAAAGAATGATGGAAGCCCAGGAACAGAAGCAACCCCTTTCACAACAATCACTCTTCCCTGAAACCATCAGTTTGAATGCAGTTGATTACCAGGTGTGCCTGGAAATGATGGAAGACTTGGATCGACTTGGTTTCGATATCAGGGACTTTGGGAACAACTCAATTGTTGTACACGGCTTACCGGCAGAAATGGAAACTGTAAGTGCTGTGAACAAAATAGAGATGATGATAGAACAATATAAAGCACTTCAGGGCGAGGTAAGCACGGGGATACCTGAACGGGTTGCACGTTCGGCTGCGCGTGCATCTGCCATCGACTATGGGAAGCAACTTTCCGATATCGAAATGCAAGAGATTATAGATCAGCTCTTTGCGTGTAGCAATCCCAATTATTCACCTTCGGGGAAGCTAATAGTAAAGATCGTAGAACTGGAAGAATTGGAAAAGTATTTTAAAGAATAATATATGAATCGTTTTGGAAATAAGTTTCTAAGTAATACTCCCCCCGTTGTCAAGAACCTGATCATTATCAACGTGGTAATGTTAGGGGCGCTCTTTCTGTTTCAACAGATGTTTCATACCAATCTGAATGGAGTACTGGGTCTTTTTTATTTTCAATCTCCCATGTTTAAACCCTGGCAGATTGTAACTCATATGTTTATGCATGGCGGTCTTACACATATCTTTTTTAATATGTGGGCCCTGTGGATGTTTGGGAAAACCCTTGAAAGTGTTTGGGGTAGTAAGAGGTTCCTTATCTATTATCTGGCCACCGGTCTGGGTGCAGCATTTTTTTATGAACTGGTAAACTACCTGCAGTTCGCCCCGGAGATTGCTGCATTAAAAACCGCCTATTCTGTAGACAGGATAAATGTATCCCTTCTAAATGAGATTCTGCAGCCCGGAAACCGGTTCTATCAAATTGGCAGGGATTTAATCAGGCCTACTGTTGGCGCTTCTGGAGCAGTGTATGGAGTATTGCTGGCTTTTGGGATGTTATTTCCCAATACACAACTGTTTATTATTCCCATCCCATTCCCAATCAAGGCCAAGTGGCTTGTAATTGGTTTTGGAGCTCTTGAGCTCTTTTTGGGTGTGACACGAACTAATGACAGCATTGCTCATTTCGCTCACCTGGGTGGAATGATATTTGGTTTTATCTTAATCAAGTATTGGAATAAATTTACCAGAAACTTCTATTAATTAATTGGTTAAATGAGCGTCATAGATGAAATAAAAGAATCGTTTCGTAAAGGAACCATCCTACATAAACTTATATATTTCAATCTGGGTATCTTTTTGACAATGCAGATTGTCAGGATTGTGCTGCTTCTTTCAAACTCCAGCGATACCTTCTCCACATTTTTGGATTACCTGGCCGTCCCCGCTAACCTGGAGGTACTTGCAAGACGTCCCTGGACTCTGTTTACCTACATGTTTCTGCATGTGGATTTCATTCACATCCTCTTTAATCTGCTGTGGCTATACTGGTTCGGAACAGTGTTTATTCAGGAATTGGGCTTAAAAAAACTTTTAAGTATCTACCTTTTAGGTGGACTAGCTGGTGGGCTGCTCTTTGTTCTATTTTACAACGTTTTCCCGGTTTTCGAACCCTTAAGACAGGGATCTGTAGCCATGGGAGCCTCGGCCTCAGTGATGGCCATTGTGATAGCTGCTTCAACTTTTAATCCAGAAAGGAGAATGCATCTTGTTTTTATCGGACCCGTTAAGATTGTCTATATTGCATTGGTGATGTTCATCTTTACCTCCCTGGTTGACTTCTCCGTAAATACAGGAGGAAAGATTGCTCATATCGGAGGCGCTTTTTTGGGCTTTATTTTCGCCTATTATTATAAGAAAGGCAAAGATATTACTAAAGGATTTGATGGTTTGCTTGATGGTATGGCCACCTGGTTTAAACCGGGAAAGCAAAAAATGAAAGTAACCCATAAACGCTCTTCCGACGATATTGAGTATAAGCGAGAGAGAGCTAACGAACAAAAAGAGATTGATAAAATCCTTGACAAAATCTCAAAAGCAGGCTATGATAGTCTTTCCAGCAAAGAAAAAGAGTTACTTTTCAAAATGAGTGATAAAAAATAGGTTTGAGAAAGTTTACCGACAGAGTAATCCTGATCTTAAATGTCCTGGGGGCTGCCGGGATGCTCCTGGCCTATCTGGCACCGTTTATAAATCCTCAAAAGATCTTCTTCCCTGCAATTTTCGGACTTGCTTACCCTTATATATTGATGATTAATCTGCTATTTATTTGTTACTGGTTAATCAGATTAAAGAAGGAGATATTTATCTCCCTAATAGTTATTCTTATTGGCTGGAACCATTTAAACAATACGTTACCTCTCAATTTTAAGGAGGCTAAAATACCCGAATCATCCAGTGCCGATCAAATGCTTAAAGTCCTCTCATACAATGTGAGGGGATTTGATGTTTACCAGTGGACAAATGATCCCCAGGCAAAAAATGAGATATTTAGTTTCATTGAACAGCAAAAGCCTGATATCCTCTGTTTCCAGGAGTACTATACATCAAATCTCCAAGGAGAGACCCACCAGGCATATAAAAAACTACTGCCGGCCCTTTCTCAAACCGCAGTTTACTACACCGGTAACCAGAGAAACAGCGATGGATTTGGCATCGCCACTTATAGCAGGTATCCCCTGATCAAGCAAAGTCGCATTCCTTTCAATTCAACATCTAATGCAGCAATGTACATAGACATCCTGTTCGGATCTGATACAATCAGGGTATTTAACATCCATCTTCAATCTATCAAATTTCATGAAGATGACTATGCATTTATGGATACAGCCAGCTTGAAGTACTCTAACCAACAGATGCGTGAAATCAGAATGATTGGATCGAGGCTAAAGAAAGCATTTACTATGAGGGCTGAACAGGCTCAAATGATTGCTAATTACATTAAGGATTCACCTTATCCTGTGATTGCAATGGGAGATTTTAACGATACCCCGCAGTCATATGCCTACCGGCAAATCAGAAAAGGCATCAATGATTCATTCAGGAAAGCTGGAAGAGGATTTGGAAATACCTATGCAGGTGAACTTCCCTCCTTTAGAATCGATTACATCATGTATAGCACTCCATTCATCCCCTATCAGTTCAAACGAATTAAAACCGATTACTCGGATCATTTCCCAATCTCAACCTGGCTATTCCTACCCGAAGAAATTATTTCTGAATAACCAGTTTTCCTGTAAACGGCACTCCCTCGGTCTCCAGAGAATAAAAATAGACCCCTGGTTCAAAGTCATGCAAATCTACTTCAAACTCATTGCCCGCCCGTTGGTTAAATAGAGTTGATTCCATCACTTTTCGACCATTAAGATCAAAAAGTGTTATCCCGGAAATTATATCTGCTCCTGCCGAAACATGCAAAACATCTTTAGCAGGATTTGGATAAACATTGGCACGATCAGAAAACAGATCTTCTACCCCGGTAACTATCAGGCTTTCTTCAATGGCGGCTATGGTATTTTCGATGTCGTTACTGGCTGCAACAATGCCCTTATGTACCAGAACCCCGGCACGGTCAATGACCATCAGCCGGTCATAGGTTGTCTTATAATTGACAGCCACATCACCCCCTTTTATGGCAAGTGGAAAAGTGATCCCTGTTGAATTTTTAAAACCAGTGACCGAACTCTCATTGGAACTTGAATTCCATGTATCTATGCCCACTGCAACCAGGTTGCCTTCATCGTCCATATACTCCTGATAAATGGCCGACTCAATAGTGGATCCAATTGCCCTGCAGCTGGGACATGTATTTCCAAAAAAGAAGACCATCACAACCTTACCCTCATGGTCGGCAAGGTTGAAGGTTTCACCCCCGAGCAATCCTACCTCAAAATTGGGAGCCTGTTCACCCTCCTCCTGTGCGTTAATCTGGACAGATACTGCAAATAGCAGCACCAATGTCAATCTAATTATTTGTATCATATCTTTCTATTTTAAAATTTAGTTTTAAATCTGATTTCAACACCTTCGAAGTCCAGTACTTCATAGCAAACTCCAGAAGTACAGGCAGGTCCACCCCTCCTATTTCCAGCAAATACAGAAATGGTATTGGTGGGATTAATACGGTAACTGGCTTCCAATCCGGGCCAGTTACGTACAGAAGTTTCGGGCTCCTGCGTATCGGGCCTATCGGTGAGATAAGGATCGCTGCTTATTTCCCACAGCAGGGAGATGTTGAGACTGGGAGATTTGGAAATACCAAGGATAACCACCCCATTGTGCATGCTCTGCTTCTCAGTAAACTCTCTCTCGATATACTGGTATTCGAGATGCAGTTGAGCCGACCAGCTTCCAACAACCCGATAATCCCATATGCCTCCCGCCGCATACCGGGTATCCTCGGATTTAAATTCATCTGAAGTATAATCTGCAAACAGGACCACATTGCTTTTTTGACCGGGATTAAAGCTATACTCCAGAAAAAACTCATTAAACCTGTAAGCCTCAAAGAACTCGTTCAAAACGTAAGTATAATTGAACACCAGGTACTCACGGTTCCTGAAGGTGTAGTAAGCTTCTAATTGTATTCCTGATTCGTCTACCAACTGAGGGACATGAATACTTCTGTTCAGTACTTTATATTTGTGCTCTCTTACAGCAGTAGGAGGATCACTGATCCCAGTCCCTATAACCAGGTTGTGATAGTTCTTATACTCAAAGCTCATTCCAAATGTACCCCTGCTATAACTAAGAGATCCATATATTCCATACCTGCTCTGATCATTCAACGCAAAGACCGGTAAGTCGCTGGTAATGTCGTGGGCAAATTCAAAATTATAGGATACATTTCCGGGCAGAGCGCCCGAAAACAGCAGTGAATAGAAATTGTTCTTTTCCGATGTATTGGTATTACGCATCAGGATAACACCCAGAGTTTGATTAAAGAATGAGATCCCAGTCTCCATACCTTCGACCAGATCGATTCGGCGATCACTCATGGGAAGAGTTGGAGGTAGCGTATTAACCAATGATTTTCCTCTCAAGGCCTGAAAGAACCAGATATCCCCAGAGTATTTGGCAGAAAAACCGAGCATATCTCTGTAAAAGCCATATCTCGATCTGTAGGCCTCCTCCTCAAATACAGATCCTGCAATCTCATACCCCCTTACCAACAGACCATTACCAAGTGTTTCATTGAAGTTCCCAACCTTCAGTTCAAGTTTCTCCTTCCTGTATTGGACCTGGAACTGACTCAGGGTTGCATAGGAACTCCCTTCGTTCTGGCTCAGGAAGTGCTCATACCGGAGAGTGGCCTTTAGCCCTTTATACCTGTATCCCAGATTTAACTGATCGTAGTGCGAAGACAAATCTATAGGATCCGTATAGGGAAGATTTCCCAACTGGTACTCAAAAAGATTGTTGCCGGTAAGCTGGCCATAAACAACCGATCCGGAACCAATAATCACACTTATGATCAAACCCTTTCTTAACATCTCAATTATCCAGGTGCTTCTCAATGTGACTCCTGACTATTTCCTCATCGCCAGGCCTGAATCCTTCATGGAAAAAGATAAGATCACCCTTTGAATCATACATCAGGAGGGTGGGCACAGCTGTAACTCCCAGATCGGACATTAACTCACTGTCCATATCCCGAATAACAGGATACTCAACACCCATTGATTGCAAGAATGGTTTGATCTTTGATTGATTTCTCGGACCATCTATACTCACCCCGATAAAATTCACTCCCTTACTCTCAAACTCCTGGGCTATTTCATTGATTAAAGGTATGGACCTGATACAGGGCTGACACCATGTTGCCCAGAAATCGATAACAGTGAGCTCACTCCCTTTAAGGTCGGAGTACTCTTTCCACTGGTTCTCAAGGTCACGCAATCTGAAATCTGGTTCCTGTGCCCAGATTGTTGTAACAATGAGCATCATTAACGCTGATGCTACAAATTTTTTAATTCTCATTGTCAGGTACGTTTAGCAGTTTTGTCGCAGCAATCTCAAATACCTTACATTGCCAACTAATTTTAGGGAAGACTTTTGAGGGTAACGACGGTTTAGCAACCATAAATACTCATTTACTGCCTGAAACAAATCCGCAATTAGGTGGCTTTCCATTGTCGGATAATGTATTTTCATTATCTTTATTCAAACAGAACCAAAACGTATTAATTATGAAGAATTTAGCCGGAATCGTTTTGCTCGGATTAATTATGTCATCGTGCAGTTTGTTTCAGAAACCGTCCATGACACAGGAACAAATTGACGCCCTGGTTGCGCAAAATCAGGCGCTCAAATCACAGGCTGCTGGTTGCACAGAGCTGGAGGATCAACTGGCCCTCTCACGTATGCAGATGGATGAAGCGATGCTTAAACTCGCTGCATGTGAAGAGTCTGCCTATTCGAAAGTCCATATCATTGTAGGGGCATTTAAAAATTCCACCTATGCTGACGAGTATTCAGCTGAGATGAAAAACAATGGGTATGTGGGTAAGATCATGGCTGGTCCCTACCAGTTTAATCTGGTAACCGCTGGTTCCTATGAATCCATACAGGCGGCCCTTAATGAGTTAGGTAACATTCGGGCAAATGTGATTGAAGACGCCTGGATCTATATTGAATAACTCACATAACACCAGGCACTAGCCACTGAGTACTAGTTACTAAGAACTAGTTACCAGCAAAATTGCTTTGAGCAATTTTGCATCACGTTCCACTCATTATGAAGAGGGGCTGAAACTCAAAACTCTTGAAATGCGGACGTAAGCGCTCAGTGTTATAGTGCTTTTTCACATCAACAAGTTTTTTACTGCTGGTAACTACATCCAGAGGGGCATTGTCATACCTTCCATTTCTTAATACCACCAGCCGGCCGTGAATTCCCTTAAGAATAAGGTCCAGGGCCAGATTACCATATGCCATGGGAACGATTGAATCTATCGCATCGGGATCCCCTCCCCTGACCAGGTAGCCCAAATGCTGATTGATAATATTAATGGGAACTCCGTTGTTGAATTTAGCAGATTCCTTTTTAATCTGGTCAGAAACTGCCGTACCAATCCCTCCCAGTTTGGCATGACCGTAAGCATCCTTTTCCCCATCCCTGAACATCATCTCATCCATCCCTAAAAACGTTGAACCCTCAGAAACCAGAACTACTGAATAGTTACTTGGATTCTGGAAACGGTCTTCAACCAGTAATTCAGTAAGCTGGGGTATTTCAAACGGGTGTTCCGGAATAACACACCTGTTAGCTGCTCCAGCCATGGTTGGAATCATTGCCGTAAAACCAGCATATCTGCCGAATACTTCAAGGACCAGAATTCGTTCATGTGATCCGGCTGATGTACGCAGTGTGTTAGTCATGTTAATGGTGCGAGTGACACAGGTACTGAATCCAATGCAGTAATCTGTACCCGGCACATCATTGTCCATGGTTTTAGGAATAGCGATCACTTTGAATCCCTCCTGGTAAAGACGTACCCCGTAACTTAACGTATCATCTCCACCGATTGGGATCAGAAAATCAATCCCCAGAAATGCGAGGTTTTCAAGTACCTCGGGAGTAAGGTCATTGATCTCTTTTTTATACGAATCCTTGAGATGCAGAGGTACATCAATCTTCTTTACCCTGCTGGGATTAACCCTGGAAGTATGCAGAAAAGTCCCACCCGTCCTTCCTGCCTTATTCACAATCTGCTCAGTCAGAACGACAAAATGTTCGCTATTGTCGGCATTCTTATCACGGATTATCTCAATTATACCTGACCAACCTTTACGCAGACCAATTACCTGATAACCTTCTCTAAGTGCTCGGATTGTTACAGCGCGAATGGCCGGATTAAGACCTGGTACATCACCACCACCTGTTAATATTCCTATTGTCCCTTTTTTCTTGATCCCCTGTGCCATCTTTTTTTCTTTAAAATTAAACCAATATTTGTAATAAATCAATGGGGCAGGGGAATGAGTTCTACTCCTTAATTACTAATCCCATTTGAGGATCTTCAGGAAATCATACTCTTCTGGATTTTTTACATATTTCTTAGCTGCTCTGTAATCCTCCTTGGTGATGTAATGCAGGTTATTTCTGAAAATCGTCTGTACTCCTTCAGATTCAATATTTACAAGACGAGGTATAACCTTTCCGTTTTCATCTTCAACATCTTTCAAATAGAGAGGTGTGATATTTCCGCTCCTGTCAATGGTGCTCATGCATCCTGTTTCTCCTTTAACAAACAGATCGTATACCCCAAGCCCCAGCCGGGTGGCATAATCGAGGTCATAAGCAATGGGCCTGCAGCAACGAAGTTCATATCCGATCTCTTCTGGACGACTTTTCACGTTAATACGCAGGGATTTAAGATGTTGCTGGGTAAGCATATTGAAAATATGGGATTTGCTCACATTTCCAAGTTCAGGGTGACCGTGATCGTCATAGGTGAAATTTATTCCCGTATCAATGATCTCTTGATCACTCATAAAATGGAATACGCCCTCACTGATCATTGCAACCCCATAATCGATCCCCAGTAGCCTGCGCTTCACCATGGATGAAACAACCATTCTAGTGATTTTATCGAAGGTAATCTTGGTTTTATTGAACATTTCAGGAATGATAATCATCGGGTAATGACAAGCGGTTCCAATTCCGAATGCAAGATGGCCCGCCTCACGTCCCATGGCGCTAACCACAAACCAGTTTCCACTTGTACGTGCATCTTCATAAATGGTTGAGGAAATGCGAACACCTTCCTCCTTTGCAGAATGATAGCCAAAAGTGGGAGTGCCTTCTGGTAAAGGAAGGTCATTATCAATGGTTTTGGGAACATGAATGTTCTTTACATCAAGTTTTTGCTTGGCCAGGTACTTTGCCAGACGATTGGCGGTTGAAGCGGTATCATCTCCCCCAATGGTGACCAGTAATTTAACATTGTTTTTTTTGAAAAAATCAACATTGAACTCGTCGTCCTTGGGCTTATAGCGGCTCATCTTAAGAGCTGAGCCTCCCCGGCTGTAAATCTGGTCAGCATATTCAAAATCAAGGAATTCAAATGCAGGTTCATCGGCAAAAAGGCTTTTATAACCCCCGTTTATTCCAATTACATTGTATCCGTTGTTGTTGAATATCTTAGTGACCGAACTAACTACAGTATTAATTCCAGGTGCAGGTCCGCCCGCGCAAAGTATGGCTACAGCTTCTTTCATAATAATAGATTTATTAAAAATGTACTTGTATTTATCGTAATCGTAAAAATAAACGGCAAAATTACACAAAATTGATATTATATCCTTTTAAGAAATGGTCTAAATTAGTCTGCTTTTATTGCTAATTTTGCTTCAATTTCAGGTGCATATGGACAAGACTGGTGGTATATGGGATCGAGTTAACAGTTTTTTTCTGGTCAGGTGGATCAGGTGGGTACTGGTTACCCTTTTAACTATCCCAATAAAAATATATCAGTGGATCATTTCTCCTGCTCTCCCCAGAACGTGCAGATACTATCCCTCCTGCTCTGCATATGCCCTGGAGTCCCTGAAAATTCACGGTCCGATTAAAGGATTGATAATGGGAACAAAAAGGATACTGAGTTGTCATCCTTGGGGCGGTCACGGTCATGATCCGGTTCCTCCCAGGGGAACCCCACTTTACAAAATTCTTAAACCAGGAAAGAAATGATCAGAAGTGCACTATATATGCTCATAGCCCTCACAACAATCACTACAAACTCATGCCACCCGGGGGAAGCACTCAACAAAAAGACCATAATCAGTGTAAGCATTCTGCCGCAGAAATATTTTATAGAAAAGCTTGCTGGCGATAACGTTGATATCAATGTCCTGATCCCTCCCGGAGCCAGTCCTGCCACCTACGAACCCACCCTCACACAGCTCACAAAACTGGTTCAATCAAATGTATACATGAAAATAGGCTACATTGGATTTGAATTGAGCTGGATGGATCGGATCCTGTCTGTAAATCCGGATATGAAAATCATTGATCTTTCTTCCGGTATTGAAACGATCCTCCAAGAGAGCAATACCCAAGAGAAGCATCATGGCCATGCCCATGGAGGAGTCGACCCGCACATCTGGATGTCGGCAGTCAATGCCAAAATCATTGCAGAAAACATTTATCAAGAGTTGATCCTTTTGCTTCCCCATAAGAAGGATTTTTTGAAAATAAGATACATGAAACTTGAGGAAGAATTAGATTCATTGCACCTCCTCTTCTCAAACGGTTTAAAAGAGCTAAACCAGAGAAGCTTTCTCATTTACCATCCCGCACTTACCTATTTTGCCAGAGACTATGGGCTTTATCAATATGCATTGGAAATTGAAGGAAAAACACCCTCTCCGGCACATTTAAAAAAGATTATTGACCTGGGTCGTGAGAAAAACATAAACTCTATTTTTATTCAAACTCAGTTCGACAGAAGAAATGCTGAGATTCTGGCCGCCGAAATTAATGCAGAAATAATTCCTTTTGATCCACTGGACGAAGAGTGGGATAAACAAATGCTATATATTGCAAAGCAATTTAATCGCTCATTATGATTAACCAACCACTCCTAAAAGTAGAGGACCTGGACTTTGCCTATGAACAGCAAAGCGTGCTCACCAATATATCACTCACTGTCTATGATCGTGATTACATTGGAATTATTGGCCCCAACGGAGGAGGAAAAACGACCCTTATAAAACTCATTCTTGGATTGCTTAAACCTCAACGAGGAAGTGTTAACTATACCATTGAGAGGTCAGACATTGGATACCTCCCTCAGGGCAACCTTGTGGATGAAAGTTTCCCAATAACGGTGAGGGAAGTGGTTGCCTCAGGGCTAGAGCACGGATTGACTTTTGGCAGGGGTCTGCGGAAAAATGAAAGTAGAAAAGTGCGTGAAATACTTGAAAGAGTGGGACTGACCTCCTTATCGAAGCGGTCTATAGGTGAACTTTCAGGGGGTGAATTCCAGCGGGCCATGCTGGCAAGGGCCATTATTTCCAATCCCAGGTTATTGGTTCTGGATGAACCGGACAGCCATGTGGATAATAGATTTGAAATGGAACTCTACACGCTGCTGAAGGATTTAAATGAATACATGGCTATCCTCCTTGTTTCTCACGATATTGGTACCATATCACCCTATATAAAAACAATTGCATGTGTAAACAGAAACCTTCATTACCATTCATCCAATGAGATAAGTGTAGAGCAGCTTAAGGTCTATAACTGCCCAATTGAGATTATATCGCACGGCACCATACCACACAGGGTCATGAAGGAACACAACCACTGAAGTCATGGATACTACAAATCTGCTTAGTTATTCATTTATCCAGCATGCAATCCTGGCAGCCCTTTTTATGTCTGTTGCCTGCGGTATTACCGGTACTTACATTGTAGCCAGACGAATGGTTTTTATCAGTGGCGGCATTACGCATGCATCATTTGGAGGGGTGGGCATCGGATTCTTTTTTGGCTTTTCGCCTCTGGCAGGAGCTGCACTTTTTGCTGTATTGGCGGCCCTAACCACCGAAAATCTTACGCGAAGAAAGATTCTTCGAAACGATTCCATCATTGCCATCCTCTGGTCTCTGGGAATGGCTCTAGGTATCATCTTTATCTATCTAACTCCCGGGTATGCACCTAACCTGATGAGTTTTCTTTTTGGAAGCATAATCACCGTAACTCAAACAGATCTCTGGCTTATGTTTGGCCTGGCTGTTGTGGTGTCATTAGTTTTTATTTTTCTCTACAAACCTATCTTGTATGTAGCTTTCGATGAACAGTTTGCCAGGATCAGAGGGATCCCTGTTATGCTTCTGAATTACCTCATTATCGTCCTGGTAGCTCTCACCATAGTTTTAAGCATTCGTACAGCCGGAATCATCCTGGTTCTTTCTGTATTAACCATTCCTCAGAATATCATCAACCTGTTTACCAACCGATTCGACAAAATTATGATTGGTTCGATAATTCTGGGATTTTTTGCATCACTTTTGGGACTTTTTATTTCCTATTTTTTGGATATCCCTTCCGGTGCAACCATCATATTCACTTTAGTGGTTATGTACCTGGCAGCCCGACTCATTAAAGTTATTACTTTTGGAAAAAAATATAAATCAATTACATGAAGCTGAGAGATACGATAGAAGCAGCCTGGAGCGATCGCTCCTTATTAAAACAAGAGAGAGTAAAAAATGCCATTAATGAGGTGATTGAACAACTGGACAGGGGACTGCTTCGCGTTGCTGAAAAGAAGAAAGATATATG
>Ga0190293_1000340_pt1 | contig 16567 bp, 11 predicted proteins | sample 48693001_MG_FD_161671 | JGI IMG/M metagenome (GOLD analysis project Ga0190293, IMG submission 161671) | Hydrothermal vent microbial mat bacterial communities from Southern Trench, Guaymas Basin, Mexico - 4869-30-0-1_MG | ecosystem: Environmental > Aquatic > Marine > Hydrothermal vents >...
GGAATTATAAAAGCAAAATTAAAAACTGCTAAAGACGCATTGATAATTCCGAAATCGGCTGTTTTATGGACGGGTAAGAGAGCGGTTATATATGTGAAAGTACCACATGAGAATACCATTTCTTTTGTATACAGAGAGGTTATCTTAGGTGCAGACCTGGGAGATTTTTATATTGTGGAAAAAGGATTAAATGAAGGCGAAGAAGTGGCGACTAACGGAGTTTTCAGAATAGATGCCTCAGCGCAGTTATTAGGACAAAAAAGTATGATGAACCCAACTGCTGATAAAGGAAAGTCAAAGACACATGATCATTCGGGAATGGATATGGGAGGAGAAAAAGAAGAAGGGACTGATCCTAAATCCGATAATAAAGATGATAACAAGGATATGGTTATGATAAACAAAGCCAGTATCGATATTAAATTCAAACAGCAAATAGGCAATGTTGTAAAAAATTACATTGAATTAAAAGATGCTTTGGTAAATGATAATGCATTGAAAGCGAAGAACAATGCTGCTAATGTCCATAAATCATTGGAAGAAGTAGACATGTTATTGCTATTAGGGAATTCTCATAATGTGTGGATGAAAGCTTTAAGGTCGATGAATAGCTCAATCGAAGAAATTCAGAACAACAAGAATATTGAAATGCAAAGAAAGGAATTTGGTATTTTTAGTAAAACACTTTCAGATGTCATAAATGATTTTGGTATAGTAACTGAAAATAATCAGCCATTATATTTAGAGTATTGCCCTATGGCTGATAATAATAATGGTAGTTATTGGCTGAGTTATAACAAGAAGATATCGAATCCGTTTTTTGGAGAAAGTATGCTTAGTTGTGGTGAAGTTAAATGGAAATATTAGTTTGTTGTAGCTAATTTTAAAAATGTTTGTTTTAGTTTTATTTGTGAGATTCTAAAAAATTAAATTAAATTTTTTAGTTAATCGAACTAATCCCGCTGAAAAAGCGTGATATTGGTTCAATACCTCGACCTTTGTGTCGATTCCTATTACTGGGTTCAGTCCGTTAGCTGACGGATGAGGTTTAAGACCTTTTATAGGTGTTAAAATTAAATAATGATTTAGAACAGTTTGTTAGAGGTTTAAACACATTATTGTGATTGACCAGACTAAACCTATATAATAAAATATTTTCGGAAAACAAATATGAAAAAAAAAGACATATACATTACAAAATATTCGGGTGAATCAGCAATTTTCGACAGTGATAAAATAAGGAATTCTCTTAAGTATTCAAGAGCAAGTCAACCAGAGATAGATCAGATCATCAAGATAGTTGAATCTAAATTGTACGAAGGTATTTCAACCCAAAAGATTTATAGAATTGTTCATGATCAGCTAAAGAAAATCGACCGGCCGAATGCGGGAAGATATAATTTAAAAAAAGGGATCCTGGAGTTGGGACCCACAGGATTTCCTTTTGAAGTATTTATCGGAGAATTACTAAATCGTCAGGGATACAAAGTAGAGGTTGGAGTGAAATTGCAAGGTGATTGTGTACAACACGAAGTAGATGTTGTTGCCGAAAAGGACAACGAACATTTTATGATCGAGTGCAAATATCACAGTTCATTCAGCACGAAATGTAATGTTAAAATACCTTTATATATTCAATCGCGATTCTTAGATATTGAAAAGCAATGGATAAAGCAAAGCGGACAGAATAACAAGTTTCGCCAGGGTTGGGTGGTTAACAATACACGATTTACTACAGATGCCATTCAATATGGAAATTGTGTTGGCCTAAAGTTATTGAGTTGGGACTATCCTAAAAATGAAAGTTTGAAAGAGCTAGTTGGAATTTATGGTTTATACCCAATTACTTGCTTAAGTACACTTAAAACACGTGAAAAGCTGCAATTACTGGATAAAAGTATTGTTCTATGTAAACAATTGTGTAAAAATCCGGGTGTTTTAAAAGAGATAGGAGTAAAACCAAACAGAGAAAAAAATATTTTGGAAGATGCCAGTGCTCTTTGTACGAGTCGGTTGTAATCAATAAGTAAAATTTAAGCCCAACATGACCTGAAGTTATCTGCTGAAAATTACAGTCTATTTTAAAGCTTTATAAATATTTTCTTTTTATAGAACCAGTAGCATATATACCATAAAAGAAAAATCACTACCATACTTGTAAGTATATCCGCTGTTAAATTACCCATCCAACCAAATAAGGTCAGAGTAAAGGGATGGATAATTCTGCTAATGAATTCAGCGCCTCCTATATGGGCGAACAGGTAGATAAACAAAGGGTTCATGCCAACGATAGCAAAGAATAAGGTCCAGCCTTTTATTTTTTTGATATCGATCAACCAATAAGAAAAAGCCAATGTCAACAAAGTGAAACCGCCACTTACAAGTACAAATGATGAAGTTGCTATATGTTTAATAATTGGAGTTACAGGGCTTAAGGCATACCCAATAATAATTCCGGTTAAACCGGAAATGACCAAGATCTTGAATTTTTTAATTTTCGTCCTGCTACTCATTAATAATTGACCTGTAAGAACACCCCAAATAGTATGAGCGGTGGTTGGAATAGCATTAAATGAAACCCAGTTACCAGTTAGATCTGCTCCTCCATATTGTAGATCGAGCCAGGTTCCAAAATTTTTATTAGGAACAAAGGCCTCATTGAAACCTTCGACAGGAAAGCCTCGATAGATCAATTCCGTAAGGGCCAAAAGAGCAATTGAAACAATAATTTGTGTTAAAAAAGACCTATTCATAATCAAATAAGCGATAAGATAAGTAACAGATAATTGTGCCAATACATTTTGAAAACGAAATGCACCTGCACCCGGGCCATTATAATACAATGCCCAACCTAAAAAAAGAAGAAGGAATGCCCTGCTGATCACGTGCCTTGTAATTTGTTTTCTGCTTTGACCTTTTTTTGATCGATTGGAATAGGAGTAGGGTATAGCAACACCTACAATAAACATAAAAAAAGGTTGAATAAGATCCCAAAAGTGCAAGCCTACCCAGGGTACATGATGAAATTGATTTCCAATGCTGTAAATAATGGTACCCTTAAGTTTAGGAGAAATCAGCAGGGAAAACAGATTGGTAAATTCAGCGATCAGCAAAAACATAGTAAATCCACGAAAAAAATCCAGGGAATAGAGCCTGTTTGGATTTACGGTATATTTGTTCTGTTTCATAACTGTAATAATTATATCAGTTCATCTAAATATCTATTGATTGATTCCCTTCCTTTAAATCGATTCTTTTCTCATGCCAACTAAAAACTCCTTTACTTCCTTCAGGTAGTGTAACATTTCCTTTAATTCTTTTACCATCTCTTTCTAGTTTAAGCTCTATAAAACCATTTGGATGAGGCATTTTTGCATCAATATATTTTAGTTCACCCATATTTGGTGCAATGATTATTTCTTTAAAATTCTTTGATTTAGGCTGTATTCCAGCGACTAATGTTAAAAAATGAAAATTTGGTGAAGCACTCCAAGCATGACATTCACTTCTTGGATCGATATCAGTTTCAGCAAAAGTAGTTAATCCAAGATCCAATTGATTGGTCCAGTTTTTTAATAAATCTAGATACATGTCTCCTAATCCTGCTTTTTGCAAAGCATTGAATAAATAAAATTTATAATAAATAGTAGTCTGAATAAGTGATTTATCATCGAGTATTTTTTGCATTAAATTTTTTTGGTTCCTTTCGGGCCTGCCTGCCGGTGTGGCAAGAAAGGCATTTGTTAAAATGGCCATTATATTGGTATGTTGAGAATAATTATTTTTATTTGGTGTTTCAGCAATTAATCCCTTTTTGCTATCATAGCAATTATCCAGAACACTTTTGATGATTTTTTTCTGTAAAGCATCATAGAGATCGGCTTCATGATCCATCTTGAAATCTTTAAAAATTGTAACTGCATTTTGCAAGGCATAAACAGTTTGCAATGCGATAGACGCAGAATAGCCATCATCTGCACCATCCGGAATTCCGTTATGAAAACCGGTACTCCAATCTGTAAAATTCCACCATTCCATATCTGTAGGCATGCCTGTTTCATCAACTTTGTTCATCCACCATTCAAGAACTGTTTTCATTCCGGGAATGAATCTTTTAACAAATTCATCATCATTTTTATACATATGGTAATCATAAAGCATCTCAATCCAGATCAAAGAATAAGTAGGAATAACCTGAACGATATAAGATGGATATCTGCTCTGTGTTAATCCATTTGGCAAACGAGAATTATCAAACATTTCAATAGCTTTTCGCATCAATCTGTCATCACCATCTACGGTTATAGAGACTAAAGCTTCTATACGAGTATCACCTATGTATTGCAACTGTTCATAGTAAGGATCAATAAATCCTTCAACTGAAGAATTACGCAAGGTCAACCAGGAAGCATCCCAAATTTGATCTAAAATCGGAATTCCAGTTTCAAATTTAGCATTTTCCTTAAACGGGTAAGCTGTGTAAACTCCGTAATAGTCATCAATTACAAGAGCTTCATCTTTTGTTTTTATATCTAACTGAATATATCGATATGTTTTTTGGCCAAAGGGTTTAAAGAAATTTTGGATAGTTCCATCTGGTTGAATTATATCATAATACCCAAGTATTCTTTTATCAGTTACATCATTTCTATTTCCTTTTTTCCAATTTTCATCATACATAGCTTCTGAATATGTGATCTTTATTTCACTATTTTTTCCTTTTGAATATATCATTTCAGGGTGGCCTATGGTATGATGTTCCTGATCTATTAAAATGCTTACTTTAAGATTTGGTGGAATTGTAAGGGGGCCTCTCCCTTTAATGAAATCGTCATTAACAAGCATTCCTTTTGATCTGGCAATTCTCCCAAATTGTTGTTTACTTTCTTCTAAAAAAGGAATTGTTCGCGGTACCAAATGCCAGGTACTTCCGAAAAGAAAACCTTTTCCAACAGCAAATTCCACCGTAGCAGATTTTGGATTGAGCCAATTTGAATCATCAAAATTGGTCTTTTTCCAGTTTTTTGGATGCCTGGCCTCAATTCTTTTTTCACCTGGACCTGCAGCATAATACCCTCGTAAAGAATCACTTACAAATGGAATGCTTTCAAATCCAAAATCTCTGATAACCTTCCAGTCACTCTTTCTGCTTGTATTCACATCTACAACATTTGTTTCATCACCTTGTAAAATAAAAGCTGTTTGAAAAGTCATTGTTGATACTTTTCTATATTCACCAAAGTTGACAACTTCAGCAGCAATTGTATTTTTTCCAGTTTTTAAATATTTCGCTATATCAATGGTTTCATAGCGATAATTCAAAATATCAGAAGAAGATGGTCCTGATAATATATAAACTCCGTTAATATACAATCGATACCGATTATCAGCAGAAAGATGTATCTTAAATTTACCAGGGAGTTTTGTTAAATCAAAATTATTTCTAAATAGAAATAATCTTGAATCAAGTGTTGATTCTGTTGGGTGTGTTATCCATTGAGCTGTCCAAGTATGCTTTAAATGGTTGAAATCCTTTCCTTCTTCATTGATCTTTACCTTAGATTCCTGAGCCAATAAAATGACATTGTTGAGGATTAAAAAGAATAAAAAAATTGATTTATACCTTTTAAAATAAATACGATTCATAAATAAAATATAGTTTATTGGTCTCAAAAATAGTTAAAACTATGCACTTTAGTGCATCTCGCAAACCGTAACGGTTTCGAACTGAAACGAATATTATTCGTCGTCAAACCTATGGTACTTTAGTTCATAGTGATTTAGTATACTAATATATTAAAAATTATAATGATTCCACTCAATTTAAGAAAGGCATAAAAACACACAAGAAATTACAAGATCAGTGTAATTAGCTGCTGGTTATAAAACTAAAATACCAAATATTTCAATTGCAGGTTACTCATTCATGTTTATCTAATTTTCCTATTTAATTTCTAGCTTATAATTAAATATTGGAATTTCTAAACCAACAATAAAACGCCACCTGGAAATTGAAAGCTTCGTGTTGTTATCATTATTTCCTATGTTAATTTCTGGATCAGGAACATCAACAGCCTGATTAAATTCAGAAGAGCCTGTTGAAAACGTTGTTCCTAAGATCAATTTGGCCCAGTTTAATTTCATATCAACTCCAAACCCCAAATGATAATAATCTGTAGAAAGGTTAATATCTTGGCCCTCTTCACTGGTAAAATCAAAAATATTTGCATTGGTTTCAACAGGAGAAAAATCTGTTACAAAACTGGCGAACAGACTATATTTAGGGTTTAAGTAAAACTCCAATCCAAATCCAAAATTAATTACTGCATTGAGTTCTTCTTTGAAGATAAAAGATCTTGGTTCTTCTGTTCCGCCATCAATTACCGGAATAACCAAACGATCATATTTATTTATTTTGTTGTGCCAGTCAACTTTGAGATGGATAGTGTTATTGTCACCAAATGGTATTCCTGCACCAAAAGAAATTGCCATTGCCTCTTTTCTGGTTGCTTTTATGTCATTGAAATTGCCATATGTAAATATATCATTGCCATTTCCCAAACCGGATAACTGTTCTTGATATTTAAACCTACCACTGCTGAATACTTCCCAATATGGCAGATCAAAATTTAAACCTAATTCAATTTTTGGAAGTTTCCATGCCAGGCCAATTTTCCAAAACATACCATAAGATCTTTGACCAAAGAAAATTTCGTTATTATAAATAGAGACATCCTGAAATTCATCTAGTATCGCGTATTTTAGATCAGAACTACCTTTATTATTATAAATAGAAACAAAACCTGATACTCCAACGCTAAAATTATCCTTTATTTCTTTACCCCAGGTCACACCGAACCATTCATCTGTCTCTTTGTTCCTTATATCAACATCTTGTATAATACTTTCTATGCCATCAAATTCATCAAGTTGATCAGCAGCAGATAACTCAATGGAATATCCTATATCAGTTTGAGATCTTTGTTTTGATATAAAAGAATATGCAAAATGATGGTTTTCAAATTTCTTTATTTTAAATGTACCGGCTACCATGCTAGGCACACCTTCAAATTTATTATCAGTTAATTTTTTATCATTTCCAAAAGCATTGGTAATATTAAAAATACTCAACTGGTATCCTTTAGCATTAATAGAGAAAACCGGATTTTCTACAAGGGCAATCCTCGCCGGATTATAATAGGTCAAACCAAGATCTTCAACACTACCGGTAACATTGCCGCTTAGCAGAAGAGAACGATTTCCGAAGTTTTCCTGATTGTAATTCCCCTGAGAAAATAAAACAGCAGTAGAAATAAATATTAATAATATGCTAAAACTCCATTTCATTTTTACGCTTTTAAAAGAATACAATCATACTAATATATTAGGTTATATGATTTACAGTCATTTCAAATTTACATAATTTTCATGTTTGGTCAAACCATAAATCGACCTAATATTAAATTTGAATAGTATCACTCTTTTCATTGGTAATGATTCATATATTTGACCAACCGGGTAGTATAAATAGGGGAAAATAAAGACATTATTTATTCGTTTTAGTAATTATTAATCCCTGATCAACCGATTAAATAACGTTTTAATCCTAAATTGACATTTTTATTAATTATTTTTATATTTTAAATAAAGCTAGTGGCTATTAAAAGGAAGTTAAAAAAAATTCTTGTTGTTTTAAGCATTTTATTGCTATTGACCCTGATTATTATAGTAGGAATAAGGTATTATGTTAATGGTCATAAAAAAGAAATAATTACTAAAATAGAAAATGTTCTCAATGAAAACAGAAAAGGTCAAATATTTTTTGATTCTATCGATATAATAAGCTCTATTAAATCACTTCCTAATATTGAAATACAAATTTTTAACTTAACATTAGTAGATTCCTTATTCTCTCAACACAAAAGAAAAACCGTTTTTTTGAAAGAAGTTAGTGCCGATATATCGATAATTGATATGTTAAATAATGAAATAAAATTAAAATCTATTTCAGCTAAAAAAGGTCAAATAAATATTTTTACAGATAAAGATCATTATACCAATACCTATGTATTCGGTTCTAATACAAAGAGTGATGATGAAAAATTAGATTTTAAAATTATAGGGAATGATGCGAAGATAATTATTGAAGACATTGATTTTACTCTAACGGAAAAAATAAAGAACAAACGAATAACTGCGCATATAAACACCATAGATTTTAAGATAGATTTGAAAAATCTTCTAATACCTAAATTAAACCTAGATATTTTCATGAAAGAAATGGGTTTGAATTTAGATAAGGGCACCTTCTTTAATAATGTGCGATGTGTAGGCAGTATTCATCCCAAAATTGATATCAATAAAAAGACTATAGAAGACCCTGATTTTCATTTGGATATTGGCGGACAAGATTTTGAGATTTCAGCTTTTATTAATGCCAAAGAGAACAGATTTAAGTTTCTCTTGTCATTGGAGGAAGCCAATTATAATCAAACCTCATCTTTGTTATCAGGTAATATAGAAAGTAAATTAGCAAAATATAGCATTTCAAAATCCTTCAAGGTAAAGGCAGAAATTTCGGGTGTTTTTGAACATGGTAGCAATCCGTTGGTAGAAATTGAATACTCTACGCAAAAGAATGAGATTATTTATCAAAAAGAAAATATACATTTAAAAGAAGTAACCTTCAATGGGTCTTTAAGAAACAGGATTTATTATGATGACAGAATGAAAACAGAACATCTTAAGAATCTCACCAATAATTTTGATAGTTTCACAGGTTTGTACAAAGATATTCCATTCCAATTGTCCCAATTAACCTTAATTCACGAATTTTCAAAACCCGTACATATAAAAACTGATTATAAGATAGAAGGAAAAATCAAACACCTTAATGATTTAATTAAAAGTTCGGATTATGATTTTACCAATGGAAAATTTATTATAAAGGGTAATATAAACGAATATGTCTCTTCATTATCAGATGTATTTAAATCTTCTAAAAGCAATATAGAAAGTACAAACCTGCTAGTAAAAAGTAAACATAACACCAATCGCTTTTATATTCCGAAATTAAAACTAGAAATAAACCAAAATACGGCTGAAATAAATAAGCTTTTAGTCAAAATCAATGCCAATGAAAGTGCCCAAATTAAAGGAAATATTAAAAACTTTAGCACATTAATTATTGAGGATGATAATAACAAACCAATAGTTTCTACATTAAACATTTCTTCTGATTATATAAATTATAGCTCTTTACTACAATTATTTGGATCGCATAAAAAACAAACTCAGAGTAAAAATCTTGCCGATGTAAAACATTCTTTTAACATCTTAGCAAATAAATTTAATCCCAATCTTAATTTTTCTCTACAACGCTTGGATTTTTCAGGCACACAATTCAAAAGCATAAAACTTATAGCCAAATATCAAAAAAACATACTGAACATAGCAGAAATAAGCGGAAATTATAAAGATGGTAAGGTAAAAGCCAGGCTTGATATTGACCTAAATCCCAGAAAGGATAAAGATGATAAGGAAGCCGTTTATCTTGATTTACTATTAGATATGAACGGAAAAATTGAACATTGGGCAGAAATATTACAAAGTGAGAATTTCTTTTTTAAGAATGCCAATTATAACTTAAATGTCAGTTTTTCTAACCAGGCTAATGATATAAAAGATCTTGTTGAAAAATCTAAGATAGAGTTTAATGTACAAGAAGGCAGTATGTTGTTCAAACCAACAGGTTTAACACTGCCATTTATTAATATATCATTAAGTATGCAAAATAAAAGTGCCTATTTAAATGATTTTGCACTAAAATTACCAAACAACCAAATTGTACATTTAAAGGGCCAACTAGATAATTTTGTCGAATTATTTAGCAATAACAATACAACTAATAATATAAGATCTTCTATAACTATTTTGTCTAAAAACGTGGATTTCAGTAATTTTATAGATGCTTTTAAATCTAAGCATAAGATTGCTTCTCAACAAAATAATATAAAGATCATTTTAAAAGATTTACATGCGAAATTTAATCCTACAGTTACTTTACAAATTGATAATCTTACCTATAAAAAAGTGAGTTTAGAAAAAGTAAATGCCAATTTGAATTTTGAAGATTGGAGTACATTAAATTTAAGCAATGTGTCTTGTTATTACTTTAACAAAAAAGTGGCATTAGAGGCACAGTTTGATTTAAGTGATTCATCGCAAACTTTTTTTGATACTAAATTATCCGTAGATGATGTTGCCATAGAAAAAATAATGGAAACCTTTAATAATTTTGGATACGCACAATTAAATTCGCCTACAGATTTAAGCGGAATAATTAAGACCAATGCCATTTTTAAAGGAGTGATAGATGATACGAATGGAGTAAATTACAATTCTATTGAAGCTAGTTTAGATTATAGCATTAAAGAATTGAGAGTGAAAAACTTCAAGCCTCTAGTTGATGCAGGTAATATAATTTTTAAAAAAGCAAGGTTTGAAGATGTGAAATTTGCCAATATCAATAGCACTTTAAGTATAAAGAACAATATAATTAGATTTCCCCAAACCAATGTGCAGTCAACCGCATTCGATTTTTTTATTGAAGGTAGTATAGATAACTCTATTGGTACCGACCTATGGATTTCTATTCCTTTATCTAATATAAAAAGAAGAGATCTAACCAGAATACCCAGTAAAAAAACCTATGATGAAGTTAACAAAAAAATATATTTAGAAATTAAAGCAGATAAAAATGGCAAACTGCATAATAAATTGCATTTAAGTAATAAGAAGCATTTGAGATCTGCGAATTAGTTTTAATCCAATTTCCTCTTTTGAGTTTTTGAATTATAAAATGAAAGTTTCTATCTTTAAAATCTTGCCTAAACTTTGGTTAATACATTTATATCTGTATGGTTAAAAATTTTCCCATAAATATCCAAGACAGTTTCTTGAGAATATGACAATGTATTTCCTACAATCTTAAACTCCCTTTTAAATGATAATGATCTTGCTTTTTTTTGCATAAAAGGGGATTGGATAATTCCCCATTTCGAGTCATTTTCTTCTGCTGAAACATTTAATATCAACTCATTATCTTGTATGTTTACTTTCCCACCTGCTAATACACAAACTCCTCTCGGAATTGAAAATGAATTCATAATTGTATTTTCATTTTTATCCCAAATCCAATATCCTGTTTCGCTGTGTGATACTTTATCATTTGACTTTTCTCTTACAATTTGATGATATCTCACTGCATTTAACTCTTGTTCTTCGGCATTTTCTATTTCAATATCTACAGGTTCAATAGTTAAAATTTCATAATAAGGATTGTTTTCATCAATTTCTGGTTTGGGTGCTAAATCCACTCCCGAATCACCTTTCCAAGTGCCAATTAATTTATTTAATGGGCTTTTAATATTTTTACTCATAGATTCTAATGTTTCTGTCTTATAAATAATGTTCTCAATAAAATAAAGTAACTGTAATAATATTTTTCGTTAAAAATCATATTCTTATTTGTATAAGAATCTACTTGACAATTTTTAATTTACACGTTGGGCATTCCAGGCTATTATTCCCTTTCTTTAAGTGTATCCCATCCAGATTATTCACCACAAAGTCTTGAATAAAAGTATAGTTAGCTTTATGATTGTTTACGTCTATTTGCTTGTCTTTGTAAAGTTCTCGAATTTTATTATCATATTCTTGCTCTCCCCAACAATTTGGACAAAATCCTTCTGGTACTTCGTTTTTTGTTTGTTCTACCGGTTGCTTAAAAAAGCTGATTATTTTTTCTATCATATATAAGAATTTACTTTTTCGAAAAGAATTCCTAAACGTTAGTGCCTTTCAATATTTAATATGGTTTAGTTCTTCATATTTTTACTTTTGTTGTTTTTTTTAATCCAACATCAGTATCAAAAGTGCCTATAAATATGCAAAAGTTTAGATTAATCAAAATTACAATAAAATGACTGAAATCACAATAAATATTTCATGCTATTCTTCTATTTAATTTTCGAGACAGAACAACCAAACCTTATACAGATATGTAAATATTTAGTATAAAAATCAATATAAATTGAGATATCAAGAGGTTAGCTGGTTATGGCAGATTTTGCTTTGTTGACCTTGAATCATCTATTTTATACCTCCCCTCTACGAGAGGGGAAAGAGGCTTCATAATTATTGAGCAGAATTTCCATTATCCCTGTTTTCTTGATTGAATATTGTATCAATCTCAATTCAAAGCCTCAAGGGGTGTGTTATAACATTATACTTAACCTACATATTTGTAGATTTTTTATAAAGTATTTAATAGATTGTTTACTCTTTCATTCAAAAGAAAATAAATTCAGGTTTTAAGTAGTAGAGTTGGCTCATGTGCACCAACCAATAAAACCCATAACCCTACTAATTAATTTTAGTGGGGTTTTTCCTTCACAAACCACAAATACATATTATCTAACATCCATTGTTGCCACTCTTACACTTCAAAGGGTGGTTTATTTACTATGACACTGGCTGTCGCATTAAAAACCTTTCTTTTATGTTACCTTTAAGGGTAACTTAAAAAAATAAGATGAAAAAAATTAGGTTTATGGTTGTGTGCCTTCTAATATCAGCTACGATGTTTTCCCAATCTAGGGATCAGTTATTAAATGAATTAAGCGATTTGCTCAAAAGTAACAACAACCCTACAGAGTTGTTTTATAACTATACTGATGAAATATTGGATTTAAATGGTTATCAAATACCATTAAGTTATATTGAATATCGCTATAAAGAATCAGACGGAGCCATGCTTGGATTTCAATGTACACATTGGAAAAAAACTAATTGGATTTATGACCCTAAAGCCGATGAATATTTTGAAAACCTTTCAATCCCAATGAAAGATAAGGAGAGTGTTTACAAAGCGATTGATTTAATACCTCGACTAAGGTATGCGAATTGATAAATAAACTTTGAAAACCAACAAAGAAGCTGGATAAGATAGAAGTAAGGGAAAACCGTACAATTGTACGGGGAAATCGTAAATATTTTAGTATTTCGATTTCTAAATAGGATATTTTGTGCAATTTTTGTGCAAATAAAAAAGAGTTACTAATAATAAAATCAGTAACTCGTTGATTGTGAAGTGATCGCGACAGGATTCGAACCTGTGACCATCTGCTTAGAAGGTATTTTTATTAGGCTTTTATTAGTCTGATAAATAGTTGTATAAGGTTTTGGAAATAGTGATTTGTACTACTATTGTACTATTGAAAAATAGCACTTTTTAACTTATTGAAATGTAAGATTTTAGAATTTTTACAGTAGTAGTTTGATAAGTATAATAAAAGTAGTACAACAAAAGTGTAAACGCAATTAAAAACTAATTAATAATCTTGAATTAAAACTTCAGTCGGAATACTAAGGCTTTTACTTAATTTTCTGATCATATCAATTGTTAATTTTCTTTTTTTATTTAAGATCTCACTTACTCTGCTTTTTAACCCAACAACTTCTGCCAAGTCTTTCTGTTTCATTCCTAATTGTTCCATTCTAAATTTAATTGCCTCAATAGGATCTGGCATACCAATTGGAAATTTTTCCTTTTCATATTTTTCAATTAGAATTGATAAAATTTCTAATTCATCTCCATCTTCACTTCCTAATTCTGCATCAAAGATCACCTCAAGTCTTCCAAGTGCTCTTTTGTAATTTTTTTCAGTTTTTATAGGTGAAATTTCCATAATGTTATAATTTAAATTGTTGTTGCATCAATTTTATCATATTCGGCATGCGTTCCAATAAATCGAATCCACAAAATCTGATATTGATAATTTATTTTAACTATCAGTCTGTATTTATTTCCTTTAATATTAAAAACTATCCTGCTGTTTTCTAAAATACTCACACTTGGATATTCCTTTTTTAATTCGTTGTGATTTTTCCAAGTTGCTTTTTCTGTTTCCCGGTACCATGATTTTAATTGTTCTTCGCTGTCACCATGCTTTTTCCAGAAAATTCTTAATGTTTTACGTGAAATTACTCTCAATATATTCTCCTTTAAAATGCAAATATACAAAAAGTTCCCGTAATGGGAAGTATTTTTATTCTTATTGTTGAAAATAACTATCAAAAAAACTTAAGTATTGTACTACTTTTGTACTAATTATAAGCATTTTTAATTGTTTTGCTAAGAACAAAACTGAGGAAGGTTATATAAAGAATGATATAACATGTTATAATACAAATCTTTATATGTTTGACAAATATTTTATAGAATATAAGGCCGTCTGCCTATTCTAAAAATAAAATAAGAAAGTTGTAAATAACAAAACCCTATATAGCACAGGGCTTTGAGAGTGATCGCGACAGGATTCGAACCTGTGACCGTCTGCTTAGAAGGTATTTTTTATATCATTTTATTAGTCTGATATATAGTTATCTAAGATTTTGGAAATAGTGATTTGTACTACTATTGTACTACTAAAAAAAGATGATTTTAACGCGTTGATTGATAGTATTTTTTTTGGATTTTTAATTTAGCTGAATTATTTCAAAAATCCAATTAGAAATTTCTTTCAATGCAATTGGAGATATTGTTTGTTCTATATCTTTATATTCATTAATGTCACCCGTTGCACATTCTTGAAATAAATGGTTCAGATTTTCTAACTCTACAATCTTATAGTTCTTATTATTTCCCTTAATTAAAGCATTCCGTATAGCATTTTGATTTATGGTTGCACTAACTTGGGTATCCTTACTTCCGTTTAGAGATAATACAGGAATACTTAATTTTTCAAATTCATCTGAAGGGTTATAGGTATAGAAATATCTAGTCCAAGGTTTCAAACCAGTTTCGACCTCATTTTTAATAAACTTTGAAATATTGTCATCGCTTGCACCTAAAGATTTTAATATCGGAGTCAGGTAAGATTTGTTATGTCGTGTTAGCTCTTCTTTTATTTGTAAAATTTCATTATTTGAAGATGCTATTTCAATAGATTTTCTTACATTTTGCTCAAAAATGGCTTCATCGGGAACAGGAAAAGGTCTCAATATTTTAGATTGCATAATCGATATTTCACTTCCTGGAATCCCTGTACCAGCCATGGTCACAATGAATGAGATGTCTGAAGTTTGGTTGGACGCCAAAGGTGCTATGATTCCTCCTTCACTATGTCCAACTAACCCAATGTTTTTCGTGTCAATATCTTTTCTCGATTTTAAGTAACGTACTGCGCTTAACACATCTTGAGCAAAATCGGCTGTCGTGGCTTTACTAAAATCACCTGTAGATTCTCCATAACCGCGATCATCATAACGTAATACTGCAATGCCTTTTCGTGTAAGATAATCTGAAAGCACCAAAAAAGGCCTGTGCGTCATCATACTTCCATCTCTGTCATGTCGACCACTTCCACTGATTAAAATAACCACTGGATACTTTCCATTTTGTGTTGGTCGTGTAAAAGTTCCAGAAAGTGAAATACTCGCTTCGGTATTATTAAAATTTACTTTTTCCTCATAATAGGGGTAAGGTTTTACAGGCTCTTGAGGTCTATTAATCTTTGGCATTTTAGGATTCCCCTTTTTTAAAGTTAAAACTAGTTTAACGTTTCCTTCCGTATAAGTCCCTTCTATTTGGTTTGTGGTTTCATCCCAAACACCTTCATATTTCATACCAAATTCAGAGCCATCTATAGTTAAGTTACCTTCTTTTAAAGACGTTGACTTAGGTTTAATACCCTCAACATTAAAGGTAGGGATAGCCATAGTTGCATTGTAGGTTTCTTGGTTTTTTTCAAAAAGGAATACAAATAAAATTTCCTTGTCGTCTGGAGTTTTTGCATTTCCATGCCATACACCAGAAAGGTCTTGAGAAAGTGCACTAGTAATTGCAAGTATTATTGAAAGTATGGTAATTGTTATTGTTTTCATGTTCGTTAAATTTTGATTGATGATGTCTAAGCCAAATTTTATTTAGCCGTGTTGTATTGAAAAAAAATAGTGCTAGTAATTTAGCAATAGAAGATTTTTGCAGTTGTATTAGTTAAAGCATTTTTCCTGTAGCTTTAGCCTGAGAATCCATATGACGACCAACAAATATACCAATTAGCATACCAATACTAATTCCTAAGGAGATCCCTAAAGACCTTTCAAAACGCTCACCAATAAGAACTCCTAAAACAACCCCAAAAGTCGATCCTAAAGTAATACCCAATTTGGCGTAATACCCTTTGGAAGTTAAGGAAAATGTATCCTTTAAATATTTTTCAAACTTACTTAGTGCTTTCTTAAAGTATTTTTTTCTATTCTCAGGATTTGATGCTAAATTTAAACTAACAAGTTCCGTTTCTATGGAATGAATTTCATCTTGTGAGAACTCTCTAACTTTCAATTCGGATAGTATATAAACAAATTTCTCGTAAACCTTAATTTCTGATTTTTTAATTGTTTCGGTTTTTAAACTTTCAAAAAAGTTATACGCTTCTTGTAATGTCATAATAATTAATATTTTCTTAGTTAGTGGCTCAAAGCAAATATTATTACACCTTAA
>Ga0190293_1000341_pt1 | contig 16564 bp, 11 predicted proteins | sample 48693001_MG_FD_161671 | JGI IMG/M metagenome (GOLD analysis project Ga0190293, IMG submission 161671) | Hydrothermal vent microbial mat bacterial communities from Southern Trench, Guaymas Basin, Mexico - 4869-30-0-1_MG | ecosystem: Environmental > Aquatic > Marine > Hydrothermal vents >...
TAATTACAACTTTAGAATTAGGTGATTCTGCTAATCTTAATGTAGCTTCAATACCTTTGTCTTGCAAGATCTTATCAGTTAATGAAGCACTTAGAATTCTATTGGCATCTGCCTTACCTTTTGCTTCAATTATTTGTTTCTCTGCTTCTTTCTGAGCTGTTATCAACCTGAATTCATATTCCAATGATTGTTGTTCCTGATCTAGTTTTCTTTCAATCGCATCTTTAATAGCATTAGGTAAAGTAACGTCTCTAACTAAGATATCATTGAGCTGAATATGTTGATTATCAACTATTATTTTTGTCTCATCGAAGATCTCTTCCTGAATTACATCTCTTTTGGAAGAATAGATCTGCTCAGGTGTATATCTACCAACAACACTTCTTGTTGCAGATCTCAATGCCGGCTTTAACACTCTATCAAGGTAATTGACTCCTTTTGTTTGGTGTAACAATCCTAATTCAGCTTGTTTAGGCGAATACCAAGCTGTTGCTTCTAATTGAATATCCAAACCATTGGAAGATAATACTTTCATTTTTTCTGTGAGTTCTTGCTGACGAACTTCATAAACTATCACCTTATTCCAGGGAGCTACTAAATGAAAACCTTCACCTAAAGCAGGTTGATCTGTTACTACCCCACCCCCAAATCTTTTCCATAACACACCGGATTCACCGGCATCGATAGTTACAGTAGATTTTGAAATAAAAATTATTGCTAAAATACCTATGAATACCAAAGGTAATACCCCTTTAGGGAATTGTAATTGTGGTTGCTGTGCCATAAACTTAAATTTTAATTAAATATTTAATAATTTGCTTTGTCAATATTTGGTTTTTAATTATGATAAACTCTTATAAATCAGATTCTTAATATCATATAAGACCTCTATATTTTCTTATAAACCATTCTGAGCTCAAAGATAGAATAATTATGCCTAAAAGCCACTTCCAATCTATTAAAGAAATCATTTTTTTATTTTCTTTTTGAATCGTAAAATATTGTTTATCATCTAATAATTTCTGAATAAGATCCTTTAATTGTGCCGGGTAATAGCTCTGCCCATCAGAATTATTTGCCAAACTTATCAAGTCCTCCTTATTTGCTTGTAGCACCTCCTGTTCAACAGCATATTCAGCAATAAAAAATGTTCCATTTTGCCTTTCATTGGTCCCCTTGTTCACCACAGAAAATTGATTTTCACCACTTTTCAAATCATCTAATTCTACTTCATAACTATTGTTTATTAGATAAAAAGGTTTGGCATTTTCTTTATTTTCTATAAAAATTTCCAGCTGTGCATTTACATCAAAATTCAAATTACTGTCATAACTTTTAACAATGATCTTTACTGGTTCATTTGCATAATAAAATGTTTTATAATTGAGTTCTAATGCATTTTTTTTCTTTGCAACCGATAAAAATTGTACAATGCTATTAAAGAATTGGTCAAATTCTATAAATGAATCCATATTATTATAGCTAACTGTTCTCCATTTCCAAATATTTTCTCCAAAAAGAGCAGCCCTTCTTTTTACATTGTCTGAAAAGGTAACCAATAAAGGCTTTTGAGTTGAAATACCGCTGATTTTCTGATGTAGTAAGGTTTGATGGGCCACATATATTTCTACATCACCAAAACGATCCTCCAGAGGTGGGAAATCATCAAATCCGATGTCTTCCGTAAAAAATGAGCTAAAGTTTTTATTGTATTCCGGGAAATAGGATTCTCGATCTAAAGGACTTGCTTTCTTAAAATATAATTGTGAACTGTTTAGAAAACCCCAGTCTGTATTCTTACCCGTAATAAAAAAAATGGGTACATCAGATGTTTTAATCTGCTCCATTATTTTTTGAAACTTTATAGTAGGCTGATACAAAATCAAAATATCTTGATCCTTATCATAGTCAATTGACTCATTTAGATTTATCAGATTAACTTTTCTTTGTTCGTTGCTTTCAATGCTTCGTTTGATCATACCTATATCGGGATGCAAAACATCATAAAAAAGAGCAATGCTTGTCTGCTCATCAATTACTTCAATATCGAATTTTTTTGTATTATTCTTGGTATTTATCTCATTATCAAAAGCCTGAATTCTAATATTATAAATATGCTTACCTGTCTTTTCTGCTGGTAATTTAAATTGAATCTGCGCACTCGGTTTATTATTTGACAGATCTATTTTTTTAGAATAAATGATTCTCTGATTCTTTTCAACTACGATTTTTGTTTGGATAGTAATCTTTCCTGAATAATTTACAAATACCTCCACAGGAAAGTTATTGTTTAAATAGGTGTAGGAATTAACATTGATCCGGCTAATTTCCAGATCTGAAATTTGAGCGGTATCTCCAAGAATCACAGGAAATATTGGTTGTTTCGAAGCATAGTATTTATAATCACTTCCGTAGGTTTGATTGCCATCACTTATTAATATTATCGGGGCTTTCTGCTTTTTAGCAAGCTCATTTAAACCTTTTAATGCTTCGTGAATATTGCTTTGATCTTCTTGAAAGGAAAATACCTTATTCATTTGTAAATGATCACCAAATGTAAAATATTCAACATCAAATTTGTTATTCAGTTCTCCATTGCTATTGATCTTTTTAAAAAGGCCGTTTACCACAGTATCCTGATTTGCAAACTTTACAGAAGATGAATTATCAATTGCAATCAATAAACCAGGCTTAACCGTTTCAAAACTTCTATTTAAAACCTGAGGGTTTATCAACAACAGCAGAATAAAAAAAACAGATAAAAATCGCAAAAGAGACAACACGATAGTAGATGATAATCTTTTAGCCCTAAAATAATATTGGTAATAGACCAGTAGTCCTGAAAGCAGAGCAGCTAAAAATATATACGTAATTGTAAGCGAATTCATTAAAATGTATTGTAAAGCTATAGGTTAAAATTATTTACAACATGAATAAAAGATGCTTTTTTATGATAACTCTATGCTGGGCTGGGTCATTTCCACAAATTTGAGAAAATTGATAATTGAAAACATCTAATACCAAATGATCACGTCAACATACCACCATCAACATGAAGGGTTTGCCCTGTAATATAAGCCGACATTTCTGAACCTAAAAAAACACAGGCATTTGCAACATCTGTTGGTGAGCCTCCTCGCTTAAGCGGAATTGCTTTTCGCCATTCTTCCACAGTATTGCTATCGAGTTTATCTGTCATTTCGGTTTCTATGAATCCGGGAGCTATTGCATTGCATCGAATATTCCTTGATCCTAATTCAAGAGCAACTGACTTGGTAAATCCTAAAATTCCAGCTTTTGAAGCTGCATAATTAGCTTGACCGGCATTTCCCTTCACCCCTACTACTGAACTCATATTGATGATCGAACCAAGCCTCTGTTTCATCATTGGTCTGATGATAGCTTTGGTCAGATTAAATACTGATTTTAAATTTACTTCAATCACTTTGTCAAAATCGGCTTCTGAAATACGCATCAATAAATTATCTTTAGTAATTCCGGCATTGTTAACCAGAATTTCTACAGAATCAAAATCTTGTAGAACTTCTTTCACAAGATCCTGTGCCGCATCAAAATCTGCTGCATTCGACTGGTATCCTTTTGCTTTAATACCAAAAGCTTCCAGTTCTTTTTCCAACTCTTTAGCCGCATCAACAGAGGCATTGAATGTAAAAGCAACATTTGCACCCTGTTTGGCAAATTCAATGGCAATTCCTTTACCAATACCACGTGAAGCACCTGTAATCAATGCAGTTTTATTTTCGAGTAAATTCATCTTGTCTTGTTTGTATTAAAAATCAAATATACTAAAAATTGATTCTATTTTTGTGAAGTTTTAAAAAACACTCACCGGGTGACTTGAAGTCGCCCGGTGAGATTTAAGAGTTACAATATTGTCTAAAGATATTATTTCAATTATTTTATCTCTATTCTTTATTTTCTATTCATTATTACTATTGCTTAACCTCAATATCTTTATAATTAAACAGGTAATCAACATCCAATTCTTCAAATTCACCTAATTTTTTGAGCGCTTTCATATCCATATCCTTTTTATTTCCAATAACTAAGGCTGTGTAATCCCCTCCTTTTATATTTTCATTGAAAAAAGATTTCAGATCTTCCATGGTCATATTTTGAACCTCTTTATATATTTCTTCCATATTATCATCATCCATTCCTCTCTTTTTCAATGCCTCATAAGCCCAAAAAATACTGGATTTAGTTGTTCTACCTGCTGCTATTTTTTTTAATGTTGCAGTTTTTGCATCTTCAAATTGTTTTTCAGCCTCAGGCATATTATTCATTAATTCTAACATAGCATTAACTGCTTCCGGTAATTTATTTGCTTGAGTTCCGATATATGCAATAGTATAATTTGCATCATCTTTTTTTCTTGCATTACTAAAATATGAATAAGCAGAATAAGCCAATGATTTTGATTCTCTAATTTCTTGAAATACAATGGAAGATAAACCAGAACCAAAATAAGTGTTAAACACCATTGATCGTGCTAATTTGTTAGGATTGAATTTATCACCTTTAGCTACAAACATCATTTCGGCTTGTACCATATCGAAATCGACAAAATTAACTTTGTTTCCGGTCTCTAATTCAGTATACACAACAGCTTCAGGATAATCTTTTAACACCTCAGGCAAAACATGACTTTTATTTAGAGCAACTAATGCATTGTCAACATCTTTACCATAATAAAATATTCGTTGTTTATAACCTTTGAGATCTTTAACTATTTGAACTAACTCATTCGGGTCAATCGCAGATAATTCATCTGCATCATATATATTTCGCAATCTTGAATTTTCACCATATTTAGCGTAGTTCATCAATCCGTTTCGTAAAATATTTCCTTTTTGTGTTTTTCCATCGGTTCTTGATTTCAATATTCTGGCAACATATTTATCATAGCTTTCCTGATCTGCTACGGCATTATCCCAAAGATTTTCCAACAATTCCAATCCTTTTGGCATATTTTCCTTTAAACCAGAAAGAGTTACATATGATTTATCACCACTTGTATTGACCCCATAGCTAATGCCCAACTTATAAAACTCTTTTTTAACTTCTTCCGGTGATTGATTATCTGTACCGATAAAATCTAAATAACCCACAGCAAGTGCCAATTTTTTATTGTTATCACTACCCATATCAAAAATGATATTCATATTGAACAGATCATTCGTTTTGTTTTCAATATAGGCCACATCTAACCCGTTATTCAATTTAGTCTTTTGAATTTCTTTTTGATAATCAACAAACACAGGTTTTAATTCGTTTGATTCTATTGCATTGAATTCTTTTATATAAGCAGATTGTTTATCTCTGTTTAAATGTACAGGAGTAATTCCAGGGTTTTGAACTTTAGAAATATCCTTGTCCTCACCTTTACGTTTATATGTAACCACATAATTGTCTTTGTAAAAAGCATTTGCAAAATCAACCAATTGTTGTTTTGAAATCGCTTTAAGATCATCTAAAAACTGAACTTTATCAGACCAATTTTCATGATGAATAAAAGCGCTATAATATGCAGAAGCCAATGAAGTACTGTTTTCATATTGTCTTAAGTTATTCAATTTTAGATCATTGATCACTGCGTCGATCATCCATTCATCAAATTCACCTTTTTTTACCTTATCCAATTCACCTAACATCAGATCTTTAACTTCATCCAAACTCTGACCTTCTTTTGGATAACCATCGAAAAAATGAATACCATAGTCACTTTGAAAAATAGCAAAAGAGCTCGCTCTTTGTACTTTTTGTTGCTGATTTAAATTGAGATCAAATAGACCTGCCTGACTGTTTGCTAAGATCATATCTATCAGAGTTACCATTTTTTCATCATGGCTGCCAATTTTATCAGTTCTAAAAGCGACATAAACCGATTCAGATGTAGGTCCGAAAACCTCTTTAACAACAGGTGAGGTAATCGGTTCTTCTTTAGGAAGAACAGGATGAGCTACTTCTTTATTTTCAAGTTTACCAAAAGTTTCATCAACCAATTTTATGGTACTGTCAAAATCGATATCACCTACAAGAACCAGAGCCATATTATTAGGCACATAGTACTTGTCAAAATAATTGTGAATAGCGATCATCGATGGGTTTTTCAAATGATCGGAAGTACCAATGGTAGTTTGTTGTCCGTAAGGATGCGTAGGGAATAATCCCTCCAAAGTTTTTGAAAATTTCTTACGACCATCACTATCTTGCCCGCGATTAAATTCTTCGTAAACAGCTTCTAGTTCTGTATGGAATAAACGCAAGACCAGTTCACTAAAACGATCGCTTTCCAAACTTGCCCATTTACTTAATTCATTTGCAGGAATTTTATTGTGATAAACGGTTTCTTCGAACCAGGTATGTGCATTTGTACGCTCGGCACCCAAAGTACCAACCATTTTATCATATTCATTTGCTATAGAATAATTAGAAGCATTTAAAGAGACTCTGTCAATTTCACGGTAGATCTTAACTTTCTTTTCTGAGTCATTTTCAGCTTTATGTTGTTCGTATAGATCAGAGATAGAATCTAAATATACTTTTTCCGTAGCCCAATCCTCGGTGCCGAATTTACTGGTTCCTTTAAATACCATGTGCTCCAGATAATGTGCTAAACCAGTTGTTTCTTTCGGGTCATAATTAGATCCGGCCCTAACCGCAATATAAGTTTGAATCTTAGGTTCGTCATTGTTCTTACTCAAATAAACTGTTAAGCCATTGTCTAATTTATATAAACGCAAACCTGTTGGATCATTCGACACGGTTTCATACTTAAAACCATTGGCATCCTGATGCTGTTCTGTTGTAAAAGCAATATCCTTATTGCCAGATTCTTTACAGCTAATAAATGCTATAACTAAAAGAGAATAAAATAGAATTTTAATTTTTTTCATTATGTAATTTTTAATTAATTAATACAAGCAAAAAAGCCTGCTCTTCAAATATATTGAAGAGCAGGCTTTAATAAAAACTTATGTATATTTATTAAGATAATTTTAACAATTTTAATCTGTTTTATAACCAAGTGTCAAGTCAAGTGTAAAATGATGTATAAGTCGTTATTATTTTTTGAATTTTACAAAATCAGAAAAAGTAAGCATAACATTAGTTATGTGAGTCTTTTTATTATGAAGTAAAAACGAAAAAGAACACGACTTGGTGCGTTGGTTTATGCTTGACTTGACACTAAAACCTCTTTGACCTTTAAACCGATCTCTGCAGGTGATTCTACGACATGGATTCCGTTTTCTGTAAGAATATCCATTTTTGCCTGTGCAGTGTCATCCTTTCCTCCAACTATTGCTCCTGCATGCCCCATTGTTCTACCGGCAGGTGCTGTTTGCCCAGCTATAAAACCTATAACGGGTTTTCTATTTCCATCGGCTTTGATCCAGCGAGCAGCCTCAGCTTCTAATTGACCACCTATTTCTCCAATCATAACGATCACCTCTGTTTCATCATCATTCATAAACATTTCTACTGCTTCTTTAGTTGTAGTACCAATGATTGGGTCTCCACCAATACCAATAGCAGTTGTTATTCCCAGACCTTGTTTTACCACCTGATCTGCAGCTTCGTAAGTCAAAGTACCAGATTTAGACACGATACCTACTTTGCCTTTTTTGAAAACAAAGCCCGGCATGATACCAACCTTTGCCTCTTCGGGAGTTATGACACCCGGACAATTCGGTCCAACCAACCTGCAATCTTTATTGCTTAGATATGCCTTTACCTTTACCATATCTGCTGTTGGAATTCCTTCTGTGATACAAATGATCACCTTAATACCTGCTTCTGCAGCTTCCATGATCGCATCACTTGCAAATGCAGGTGGTACAAATATAATAGAAGTATTAGCGCCTTTTTCTTTCACAGCATCGGCAACAGTATTGAAAACTGGTTTATCAAGGTGCATTTGACCACCTTTACCCGGTGTTACTCCACCAACTACATTTGTTCCGTATTCTATCATTTGTGTTGCATGAAATGTACCTTCACTACCGGTAAATCCCTGCACTATTACTTTTGAATCTTTATTAACTAAAACACTCATTTTAATATTTTTTATTGATTATTTTAAAATTTTATCAAATCATTTATTTCTAGCACAAAAGTAAATTAATGAATTGATCTTTTAATGTTATTTCTTCAAATTTTCAATTAATTTAGGCAGTGAATTGATAAAGGCCAACTCTCTGATTTTTTTACGTGCTTCATCGGCCGGAGAGCCAAAATAAGCCTTCCCCGCTTCCAGGTCTTTTGGCACTCCCGATTGGGCATATACCTCTGCTCCTTTTCCAATAGTAATATCGCTAATTACACCAACCTGCCCCCAAAGAGTAACTTCATCTTCTATTATAACGCATCCTGCAATACCGACTTGTGAAGCGATCAAACACTTTTTACCAATATAGGTATCGTGAGCTATTTGAACCAGATTATCTATTTTGGTTCCTGCACCTATAATTGTATCACCGGTAACTCCTTTATCAATGGTACAGTTTGCTCCAATATCTACATTATCTTCTATGACAACTCTTCCACAGGTCAATAATTTATCAAAACCTGCTGTTCTTTTTTTATAATAAAATGCATCCCCACCAATAACAGTTCCGGAATGAATGGTTACATTATTACCCAAAATACAATTATCATAAATAGCGACATTTGCATGAATCAGGCAATTATCTCCAATACTTACATTATTTCCAATAAATGTATTCGGTTGAATGAAAGTGTTAGCACCTATTTTAGCAGTGGTTGCTATGTTCTTATCTGCCTTTTGAAACGGCTTGAAATGATTGGATAGTTTATTAAAGTCACGAAAAGGGTCGTTTGAAATCAGTAAGGCTTTCCCTTCCGGGCAAGCTACTTTTTTATTGATCATTACAATAGTTGCAGCAGATTTCAAGGCCTTATCATAATATTTAGGATGATCTACAAAAACAATATCGCCAGATTCCACAACATGAATTTCATTGATACCTTTTACAGGAAATGATTTATCTCCAATATATTCTGTATCTGTTAGTTGTGCAATTTCTTCTAAAGTATAAGTTCTAGGAAATTTCATAGTCTTATTATTCTTTTACTCTTTCCATATAAGTACCTTTCTCTGTTCCTATCTTAATTTTATCTCCTTCATTGATAAATAATGGTACATTGATCTTGGCACCTGTTTCAACTATTGCAGGTTTAGTTGCATTTGTAGCTGTATTTCCCTTTAAGCCGGGTTCTGTTTCGGTAACTTCCAAGTAAACATGTATTGGCATTTCTACCGACAAGGGTAATTCGTCAGAGGTTCTGATAATAATGGTTACTATCTCACCTTCTTTTAAAAGTTCAGCAGAATCTAATGCATTTCTTTGAAGAGAGATCTGATTATAGTCATCGGTATTCATAAAATGATAAGTATCCCCTTCAGGATACAGGTATTGATATTTACGGGTTTCCACTCTTACCTCCTCTATTTTATGACCTGCGGAAAAAGTATTATCCAAAACCTTACCAGAAGTCAGACTCCTTAATTTAGTTCTAACAAAAGCAGGTCCTTTACCCGGTTTAACATGTTGAAATTCAATAATTTTATAGGTGTCATTGTTAAAAACAATGCAAAGTCCCTTTTTAATATCTGAAGTATTTGCCATTTTTAATTTTATGTATTTTAATAATTACTTGTATAACCTTTCATAATACCGCGCTGTGAATTCTTAATAAAGGTTAGCACCTCATCTCTTTCCGGACTAATATCCATTTCTGCTTCTAATATTCTGCAAGCCTGTGTTGTATTATTATTTTTTTGAAATAAAATTCGATAAATGTTTTGAATTGCATTTATTTTACTTGATTCAAATCCGCGTCTACGCAAACCAATCGAGTTTATTCCTATATAAGATAATGGATCTTTACCGGCTTTTACATATGGAGGCACATCTTTTCTAACCAGAGATCCTCCTGAAACCATAGCGTGTTTTCCAATGTGGATAAATTGATGAATACCTGTTAATCCTCCAATAATTGCAAATTCTCCTATTTCAACATGGCCGGCTAAGGTAACACAATTTACGATGATCACATTATTTTTAATGATACAGTCATGAGCAATATGTGCTGTTGCCATTATCAGGCAATTATCACCGATTTCTGTTTTACCATATGCTTTGGTACCTCTGTTTATTGTTGCGCATTCCCTTATAGTAACATCATTTCCTATAACTGTCAATGAATCTTCGTCTTCAAATTTTAGATCTTGAGGGATGGCAGAAATCACTGCACCCGGAAAAATTCTACAGTTTTTACCAATTCTTGCACCTTCCATAATAGTTACATTCGATCCGATCCATGTCCCAGAACCAATTGTAACGTTGTTATGTATAGTAGAAAATGGTTCAATTACAACATTTGTAGCGATTTTTGATCCAGGATGTATATAAGCTAATGGTTGATTCATAATAATATAATCTTATTGTCTTTTACAATTAATTTGAGTTATCTTTTTTCTTAACAATTTGTGCCATTAGTTCAGCTTCAACAACCAACTTGTTATTGGCATAACCATAAGCCTGCATATGACAAATACCCCTTCTTATCGGCCCCATTAATTCCGCTTTAAAAATTAAAGTATCTCCAGGTAATACCATTTGTTTGAACTTAACATTGTTTATTTTCATAAAATAAGTTAAATAATTTTCAGGATCAGGAACCGTACTTAAAACCAAGATCCCGCCACATTGAGCCATTGCTTCAACTTGTAAAACCCCCGGCATAACTGGTGCTCCTGGGAAATGGCCTACAAAAAATGATTCGTTCATTGTAACATTTTTCATCCCAACAACATGACTATCAGACAACTCTATAATTCTATCAATGAATAAAAAAGGTGGGCGATGTGGTAGAATACTCATTATTTTATGAATATCCATCAATGGTGGCTGGTTGAGATCATATTGAGGCACTTTATTTCGCTTTTCAATTTTGATCATTTTCATCAATTTTTTCGCAAAATGTGTATTTATTTTATGACCTGGCTTGGTAGCTATAACCTTACCTTTGATTTTTGTTCCAACCAATGCCAAATCACCAACAACATCCAATAATTTATGTCTTGCAGCTTCATTTGCCCAGTGAAGTGTCAAATTATCTAAAATACCATTTGGCTTGACCTTTACTGAGTCTTTCTTAAAAGCTTTGCTTAATTTTTTCATTGTTTCTTCCGACAATTTCTTATCTACATAAACAATGGCATTGTTAAGGTCTCCTCCTTTTATCAGGTCATTTTCTAAAAGCATTTCAATTTCGTGTAAAAAACTAAAAGTTCTGGCTTCTGCAATTTCCTTTTTAAAGTCACTTATCTTGTTCAATGTAGCATTTTGTGTTCCCAGAATCTTAGTTCCAAAATCAACCATGGTTGTAACTTCATACTTATCGGAAGGCATAATCATTATTTCACTTCCTGTTTCTTCATCTTTATAAGAAATAATTTCTTTTACTTCATATATTTCTCTATCAAAATCTTGTATTTCTATTTCAGCTTCTTCTAAAGCTTCTATAAAGAATTTTGATGAACCATCCATTATTGGAGGTTCAGGAGAATTCAATTCTATAATAATATTATCAATATCTAAACCTATGATGGCTGCCAATACGTGCTCAGATGTATTGATAGTGACTCCATTTTTTTCTAAACTAGTACCTCTTTGTGTATCAACAACATAACAAGCCAGTGCTTCTATTTCAGGTTTCCCTTCAAGGTCTGTTCTTACAAATCTAATTCCCGTATTTACATCAGCCGACTTGAATTTCAAATTTACCTTCTTACCTGTATGTAAACCAATTCCCTCTATTGATACTTCTTTTTTTATAGTTCTTTGTTTTGTACTCATTTTATACTTGTTTCGTATCAATTAATTTTTCCAGTTCGTTTATTCTGTTGACCAATTTATTTAAATTTTTAAAATGAACATATGATTTATTGTAGTCATTGTATGGTAATGCCGGACTTCCCATTACAACTTCATTATCATTCAAGGATCTGCCTACACCTGATTGTGCTTGTATCATAACATTATTTCCAATGTTTATATGACCTGCAATACCGACTTGTCCACCAATTTGACAATTATCACCAATTTTTACAGATCCTGCAATTCCTGTTTGTGCGGCAATTACAGTATTTTTACCAACCTCAACATTATGAGCAATTTGTATTTGATTATCTAATTTAACACCAGTACGAACAATTGTCGACCCAAGAGTGGCTCTATCAATAGTTGTACCTGACCCAATATCTACCTTATCTTCAATAATCACATTTCCTATTTGAGGTATTTTATTGTATTCTCCAGATTCATTCGGAACAAAACCAAACCCATCACAACCAATAATGACACCCGCATGAAGGGTACAATCATTACCTATTTGTGATTCTGAATATATTTTTGCTCCGGCAAACAGCACAGTATTATTACCAATGTTCACATTATCACCTATATAAACATGAGAATAAATTTTTACATTATCCCCTATTGTGACATTTTCACCAAGGTAAGCGAAAGCACCTATATAAATATTTTTACCATAGACAACCGTATCATGAATAAAATTAGGTTTTTCAATACCCGACTTATTCAATTTAATCTGATTGTAATACTCAAGTAATTTAGTAAAAGCAACATAGGCATCGTCTACCTTTATCAAAGTGCTGCTAATTTTCTTTTCAGGAACAAAACTTTTGTTTACAATTGCGACCGACGCTCTTGTTGTGTATAAAAATGAGGTGTATTTTGGGTTAGACAAAAAGGTTAGCGATCCTTTTTCTCCCTCTTCTATTTTAGAAAGCTTATAAACTTCCTCATTTGGATTTCCTTCTATTTCCCCTTGTAGAATTTCCGAGATTTGTGTAGCTGTAAATTTCAAACGATTATTATTTATTAATTTTTAACGATTTTATACTAATTTAAAGAATCCCTTTTAAACAGGAAAACAATTCTAAGCATAACTGCCACATTAAAAAATTAAATTTTACAAAACTAAGCAATTATTTAATTTATTTAATGCTTGAATCATTCTTGCAAAAATACTAAAAATTAGCACTCCTTTTATAATATTATAAATTCTTAGGATAACAAATAAAATGCTTTGTTACCGTTTTAGAAAGTGCCTGAATATTTAAGTTGTCAGATGCGTTGACTATATCGGTAATTTCATCATTTTTATATAGAATATTTATTGGCTCTTTCTTTGTGTAATAGGCTTGGTTATGCACTTTTCCTTTAAAAATCAAATATGGAACTTCCTTTTTACTTATTTTATACTTTTCCATTACTTTGTTCTTAAGCATCTCAAAATAATCATTTGAAAATTCATGAATCTGCATTTTTACACGAGGCAGTTTTCTGTTTATTATTGAATTACACAAATAGGATAAAACAAAATCTTCGTGCTCACACCAAAGTTTTATGGAAGAAACTATATCGAAATCATCTAGCTTTGAAAATAACTTCAAGGTCTTTTCGTCAAATTCATTTGTTTCAAAATTAGTTTTCAAAAAATATTGTAGCGTATTGGTAGTCTTTAATTTTACTCCATTTTTAGTAAGTTCTTTTGCTCTTTTTAAAATTCGAACTAAAACATTTTCTGCTGCTATCCCTGTTTTATGCAAATAAACCTGCCAATACATCAGACGCCTGGCCACAATAAACTTTTCAACCGAATAAATACCTTTCCCTTCAATCACCAGATTATCATTTTTCACATGAAGCATGGTAATCAATCTTTCGGCATTAATATTACCTTCTGCAACTCCACTATAAAAACTATCTCGCTTGAGGTAATCAAGCCTATCCATATCTAATTGACTCGATATTAATTGATGCATAAATTTCCTATTGTATTCTCCTTTGAAAATTTTAATAGCAAGGTCTAGCTTATTGTTAAATTCGACATTCAATAACTCCATAAAACGAACAGAAATTTCTTCATGATGTATATTCTCAACAATACTGTGCTCCAGCGCATGAGAAAACGGACCATGGCCAATATCATGCAATAAGATCGCAATATAAAGTGCCTCTTCTTCCTGTTGGCTAATCTGAATTTCTTTCATTCTTAATCTCTCAATGGCCTGCTTCATTAAAAAAACACAGCCTAAAGCATGGTGGAATCTGGTATGGTGAGCCCCTGGGTACACTAAATAGGATAGTCCCATTTGTGAAATTCGTCTTAATCTTTGAAAATAAGGATGTTCGATTATCTCGAAGATCAATGGGTTTTCTACAGTAATAAAACCATAAATGGGATCATTGAATATTTTTATTTTTTTCATTTGAACTTGCTTGATTATAGATTTTAATATTTTAATTTGCCATTGTACTATTACAGATTACATCCAAAAAGCTTGCGATTTATTTATGTTGATAAAAGAATGTTTTTTTTCTTTTGGTTTCAGAATTATTCATAGGATTTTTGTATTTTTCACAATTGATTTTTGTAGGTTTAATTTAATTGAAAAACAAAAATAAAGGTTTAATTTAAATAAATACACTTAATATATTTAGAATGAGTACAGCGAAAATTCTTTGGGTAGATGATGAGATACAACTTTTAAAACCGCATATATTATTTTTGGAGAAAAAAAACTACACTGTGGTACCCTGTACAAACGGAGCAGATGCAGTTGAAAGTGTGAGTGAAGAATCATTTGACATTGTTTTTCTGGATGAAAACATGCCCGGGCTTTCCGGTTTGGAAACCTTATCTCAGATAAAGGAAAAATTACCAAACCTACCGGTTATCATGATAACAAAAAGTGAAGAAGAATATATTATGGAAGAGGCAATCGGTTCAAAAATAGCCGATTATTTGATCAAACCTGTAAACCCGAATCAGATCTTGTTAAGCTTAAAAAAGAATCTGGATACTTCACGTTTGGTTTCAGAAAAAACAACTTCTAACTACCAACAGGAATTCCGTAAGATTGCCATGGATCTGGCCATGGTAAATACCTATCAAGATTGGATCGAATTATATAAAAAATTAATTCATTGGGAAATTCAGCTAGAATCTATCACCGATATCGGTATGACAGAAATTTTAGAAAGCCAGAAAGAAGAAGCCAATTCACAGTTCTTTAAATTTATAAAGAATAATTACAGAGATTGGTTTCATGGAGGTGATAGCCCAATTTTATCTCATACACTTTTTAAAGATGTCATTGCTCCACAAATAAATAACAGCAACGGAACTTTATTGGTTGTATTAGATAATTTACGTTATGACCAACTTAGGGTTATTGAACCTATTATAGGCGAGTATTATAAAACGGTCAATGAAACTACTTTTTTTAGCATCTTACCAACTGCAACTCAATATGCTAGGAATGCTATTTTTTCAGGATTAACTCCGCTAGAAATGGAGAAAAAACATCCAAATTACTGGAAAAATGATATAGATGAAGGAGGTAAGAATCTCTTTGAAAATGAATTTTTAACAGAACAACTTAAAAGATTACGATTAAATATTAAACACCAATATTATAAAATTACGACTTTGGCTAAGGGCAGGGACCTTGCAAGTAATTTTGCAAAAACGAAAGACAATGATTTAACAGTAATAGTTTATAATTTTGTAGATATGTTATCCCACTCGAGAACAGAGATGGAAATGATCAAAGAGCTTGCAAGTGATGATAAAGCATACCGATCATTAACTGTAAGTTGGTTTAAAAACTCACCGCTAATTGAAATCATTCAAAAAGCACAAAAGATGGGATTAAATTTAATCATCACAACAGATCATGGTACCATAAACACTTCAAAGCCATCAAAAGTAATAGGTGACAAGAATATTAGTTCAAATTTACGATACAAAACGGGTAAGAGCCTCAGTTATAACGAGAAAGAAGTGTATATAGTAAAGGATCCAAAAGATATATTCTTGCCGGAAATTCATATGAGCAGCTCCTTTATTTTTGCTAAAGAAGATTACTTCTTCGCTTATCCTAATAATTATAATCATTTTGTTAAATACTATAAGAACACTTATCAACACGGTGGTGTTTCATTGGAAGAAATGATCATTCCATGCTTAACATTAAAACCTAGATAAAGTCATTTTTCTCTTTTATTTTCATTCTTTAAGTAAGTGTATAATTGAAATATAGAGACAAATGACTCTGTCAAAATATCATTGATAAAATTAAAATTACATTTACTTCAGGCTTACAAGCTATCGCTTTTTGGACGATAAGACTTGATTTTGATTTGACCTGGTGGATATTCAATGGATTTCTGTTTATATATCCGTTATTCTATATAGCCATATTTCTTAAAGAGATATAATATTAAAATTTAAATTCTCTGAACCAAAAACATTCAATTATGATAAAATCAACTACTATTTTCCTTTCAATAACGATGTTTTTTTTGACTCTACATGTATCAGCTCAAAAGAAAATGTCTAAGAATAAACAAGAAATTATCAATTCGGTTGAAAAACACAAAAAGAAATTGATAGATATAAGTGATCAGATCTGGGCTTT
>Ga0190293_1000342_pt1 | contig 16551 bp, 19 predicted proteins | sample 48693001_MG_FD_161671 | JGI IMG/M metagenome (GOLD analysis project Ga0190293, IMG submission 161671) | Hydrothermal vent microbial mat bacterial communities from Southern Trench, Guaymas Basin, Mexico - 4869-30-0-1_MG | ecosystem: Environmental > Aquatic > Marine > Hydrothermal vents >...
CCAAGGAGGTGCATCGGTCAAATCACGCCAAACTAAACCATCTATTTCAAAAACAATCAACATTGAGGGAATCATAAAATCATTTAATCCACCTGTAATTGATACTACATCTCCTTCAGATGGTCTTGTAGCACCGCTAACCGGTTCATACCACCACGGTCCGAATCCCAAAATATAGTCTAAGCTATCATTACCATCCGTTTCAAGATAGTACATTGACATCATCATAGAATTATCATCTGAAACCGTTCCACTAACACTTATTACACTTAGAGAATCCGGCCAATCCTCATAATGATTGCGACCATTATGATCATTGTGATCATGCCCCTGTGCTAACACAAATGAGCCAACCAGTAGTCCTATTATTACGAATCGTAATCTTATACCTCTTGTTTTTTTTATTTTATCCATTATTATGTCCTATTTATATTTTTACAGCACTACTTTTTTCGTTAATTGTATATACTTTATTATCTGTAACAACATCATTTTCTATCAACAAGTCATCGTCAAGTTGTTACGCCATTGGTAATGTATCTTGAATCTGATAGGTTAAACCTAATAATCCAGTGATTTCTCCCTCAATTGCAACGTATAAAACTGTTTCACCATTTTGATGAATACCTTGGCTAGTACTATTCCATTTTTGTAAATCCATTTCCAGTCCGGCATCAATCATAAACATCTCATTCCCGATTAGGATTGCTTTCCCATTTATTTCTCCACAGACCCCCCTACCAATCGTTACGTAAAAATCTTTTACGTTAAACAATTCCAAATTTCTATTAATTGTTTCTTGACTAATTGCTGTCCCTATGGCGTGTTCACTGGGTTTTTCTAGGCTCGCAGCTAGTTTTAAAAACTCTGTTATCTCTATCTGACCATTCGTCTTTACTGTAGCTAATCTCGGAAGCGCATCTGCGAGAGTTCTAGTATTATTCGAGATCACCGTTTTAATATTTTTATTATTTTCACCTGATATTGTATATTTCATATTATTCTCCTTACTTGTAACAACTTCATTAGATTTAATTGCTGTTATTAATAAAGCTGTTAATTTATTTTTTTATATTTAATTTTTTCTATCCAACTTTTTATGATAATCCTTAAGAATTTAATTCTTGTTTGATTGTCTCAAACTCTTCTTTGGTTATCTCACCTTTTGCATATCTTTTCTTCAAGATATTTTGAGCAGTTTCTGGTTTTTCCTGAATGCTATGATTCCCTGATGGTGTTACATTTCTTCGACCAAAAATCGAAGATACTAGCATAAGAATTACAAATAGCATTATTAAAGGAAACAACCACATTCCCCCCATCCATAAATGTCCTGACCACATAGAACAACCTCCTCTATAATTTAAACTGCCTCCGGGATAAAAATATTGTAAAATAGAAGGTAGGGCAATAAATAAACCGACCACCCCGATAATTATCCATAAAATTGATTTTTTCATGATTTTTTCCATTTTTCCAAGGAAAGGAAATGAAGCTGAAAACCATTTCCTTTCCTAACATTAATTTTAGCGTACGGTTGCCATCCAACCGTTTGTTTTATTCAGTCTAATTTTTTCTACAAGCGAGTTATCTTTTGTTATAACTTCAACTTCGAAATAATTATCCTCTTCTTTTACGTTGCCAACTTTCAAATTAGAATTCCCATAATGGAATAAATAATCTTCAACCGATCTTCCGGCTTCTTCTTTTGTAAAATTTGTAATTTCCTGTACGCCGTAATTCTGCCAAGGACAGCCCATGTTATGATCCTGCTTTGACCACCATCTGGGGTTGTTATTCATCATCGACATTGAATTGTTTTTCATCATACCCATCATTGGGCTACAACAATTGTCCTGACCAACAGCGAAAGACGGGATTGCCAGAAAACTAAACAATAAGATAGATGATACTAATATTCCTTTTGTTTGTAACGTCATTTTTTCTCCTGTTATTACTTTATTTTGATGAGAGTCGTTCTCTCTATTATCAATAGACGACCAACCCATCAAAAAGTTATGTGTCTATTATTACCAACGACACTGGTCGCACCAAGGAGAGTTTTTATCTTGCTGTAAATTACGTTTGTTTTCTGAAGCTGGAGTTGTTCGGTATTGCCGCATCCATTGCCCACGATCACGGCATAGATCAATGGCTTCTTGGATCACATTATCATCCTCAGGTGTTGAGACTTCGATTTGTTCAAGAACATCTTTTTGATAAGCATTTAATCGATCCAGTTTCGCAAGTAAAGTAATCGGTTGCTGTTTTTCGGGGAGTTCTGAGATCCTATCTAGCGCCTTTTTTGCTTCATCTAATGTTGCATTTAATAATTCACGATCTAGACTATTGTCCCTATTATTTGTAGCTACAAGTTCTTCGATACGTTTTTCACTGAATGTAATCCGCAATTCAGCCTTACCCTCCGAATTTCTAATAAGAAAGAATTGAACTTTTTCTGTAAACAATTTAATAGGATAGAGTAGAGTCCCCGGCAAACTGTTTGCTGATAGAGAAACTGCAGTCGTACTTATTATAACAAATGCTAGAAATATTGCAACTACCCGAAATAGTGATGGTTGAACTGAAGCAAACCAATATTTAAAATTTCCGGCTCCGTTATTCATTTTTTTTGATGATCCAATCTGTATAAGTAATTCATTCAAATGTTGCTGATTAGGTACAGGTTCGGACAATGATTGAAGTTTTAAAGCTGTTTTTAGTAAGGGCTTAAGTTCATCCACATGTTCAGGATAACGAGAAAGGCAAGTATCAAAATCTTCTCCTTCATCTAATGCTATTATACAATCGTCTAAAATTTCTTCAATTGTTCTATTCATTATATATTTTCTCCTATCAAACCCCTTAGAGACCTTAATGCTCTAAACTGAAGCCCCTTAATTGCATTCACATTTTTACCCATAATCTGCGCGACCTCTTCATTTTTATATCCTTGGATAAACTTAAGAATGGTCACCATTCTTTGCTCTTCAGTTAATTTTTTTAAAGCAAGTTTTAATTCTTCCTTCCTTAAATAATCTTCAACATCTGTTGCCTTCGAATAAAAGACATTGCTGTCCGGCTCATGAGACACTTCCACTTTTTCCCGTCGAGCACGATGTCTATAAAAATCAATAATACTATTATTAGCAATGCGGTAAATCCATCCTAAAAAAGATCCTTTTTGCCTATTCAAAGATTTTGTTATTTTTAGTAATATTTCTCCAGTTAAATCCTTTGCATCTTCCTCATTGTTTACTTTATAAAAACAAAAGGTGTAGATCTTCGGATATATATATTCAAATAGCCTAGCTAATGATTTAGAATCGTTATTTTGCGCCATTGCCACAAGTTCGCCAAGATCTTTTTCGTTAATCAATTTCTGCTCTTTATAATTCATATGACGATTATCTTAATAAAAAGTTATGCTACTATTTTGTTCATAATAGATTAATTAACATTTAATAAATGATTAACGTGAATCAATAATTGTTTTTTCCTGCTTAGTCCAACATTCTGCTTTGTATTGACCTCGCCGGTTGAAAAATTCTCATCATATTTTAATATTAAGATTGGATTTTTCTCAATCATCAAAGATTACTAATTACTTTTTTTAATTTATGTTGTATAGCCTGCGCCACTTCTCCAAGAACTACATTATCAATTGCCTGCATTGATGCTGCAGGGTCAACAGCTGATACTTCTATTTTACCATCCGACCTTTCTTGAACTACGACATTACACGGCAGCATAGTTCCTACTTTCTCTTCTACCTGTAGCGCTTTATACGCAAAAGGCGGATTGCAAGCACCTAGAATCATGTAATTTCTGAAATCTACATCCAGTTTTTTCTTAAGAGTGGCTTTAACATCAATCTCTGTTAAAATACCAAACCCCTCTTTCTTAAGCTCTTCGGTAACATTTTCTATTACTTTTGAAAATTTACCCTCTACTACTTTATTAAAATAATAACTCATATTTTTCTCCTTAATAATTCAGTTTATTGTTCTATTGCTTTGTGTAAATTGTAATTGTGTTATAAACTAACCTTGTGGATTATAAAATTTATTTACCTGCTTTATGTTCCGAGTTTTAAAATCCGAATAGCTCCTTTAATAACAAGTAAAAATACTAATGCACCGATTATTAAATCGGGGTATTTAGAATTTGTTAATAATACCAAAATTCCAGCAGTTATTACACCTATATTAATAATCACATCATTTGATGTAAAAACCATACTCGCTTGCATATGGGCTTCCTTACTCTTTGATTTTTGTAGTATGTATAGACAATAACTGTTTGCACCTAATGCTAATAAGGATACTATTATCATTGTTGTATATTCTGGTACGGTTTCAAAACCTAAAAATCTTCTTAACACTTCTATAAATCCTATCGAAGCAAGCGTTATTTGAAAATAACCAGCGAGTTTAGCGATTTTTTTCTTACGTACTATTGTTCCACCAACAGCAATCAGGCTTATACCATAAACAAAAGAGTCTGCTAACATATCTAAACTATCGGCAACCAAACCCATAGATTTAGATATTAACCCTGTTGTTAACTCTATAATAAAGAACACAAAATTTATTGCAAGGACAGTCCATAAGATTTGCTTTTGCATAGAATTTTCTTGAAAATCAGATTGGTCAGTTTTTTGATTTGACAATAGACTCTCGCCTAAATTTAATTTCCCTATGGAATTTTTTATTGCATCTAATTGTCCTCTGTGATAGACGGTTAGTACTCTTTTTTCAAGGTCAAATTCAAGATTTTCAATTCCTGAAATGCTATCTAATTTCATGCGTATTAAAGTTTCTTCCGATGGACAGTCCATCTTAGTAATCTTAAATGTTGATTTATCCATATATCTCCTTAACAGTTTTCTTGGGAACAGACCTCATCATCAGTTTCTAATTCAATAGTCACATGTTTAATGCTACTAATCCTACATAAATCTTTTACTTCTTTTTTTAACTGAATAAGCTCATTTGCAATAAGATTATTGGGTACTACAATATGGCTTGACATGATAATGTATTCTCCATCCATAGTCCAGACATGTGTGTCATGTATAGAGATAACGTTCGATAAGACTGAAATATTTTTTTCTAGGTCAGCAATATTTATTGTATCTGGGGTTGCTTGCAAAAAGATAAAAACCGTTTCTTTTAGCCTCTTAAAGATATTCCAGGAAATAAAAACAGTTATTAGTATTGAAAGTATCGGATCTAAAATCGGAATATTCCAAAATAGCATGACTGTACTTATAATAAAAATAGCAGTCCATCCCAATACATCTTCGAATAAATGCCAAGTAATTACACGTTCATTCAATGATTTTCCGCTCTTAACTTTCAAGGCGGCGGCACCATTAACTAAAATCCCAAATATCGATAGAGCAAACATTCCTTTTGCACTTACTATTTCTGGACTAAATAACCGCGGAATTGCCTCTGATAGAATAATAACAGATCCCACAATTAATATAATACTGTTTATCAGAGCAGCTAGTAAAGAAAATCTGCGATAACCGAAGGAAAATCGCAAATCACGTTTTCTTTTAGACACCTTTTCTAGATACCATGCTAATCCTAACGATAAGCTATCACCGAGGTCATGCAGGGCATCTGAAATGATTGCAATGCTATTTGTTAAAATGCCACCAATTATCTCAACTATGGTAAATGAGATATTAAGGAAGAATGCAATTTTTATATTCTTAGTAACCTTATGATTATGATGTGAATAATTGCTCATAATTCGTTTAATATTAATATTTAAATGGCTATTTGTCCACGTTCATTAGTTCTTATTCTAATAGTGTTTGCGATTTCAATAATAAATATTTTTCCATCGCCAGGATTCCCAGTGTGGGCAATTTTTTGAATTACATCCACTACTTCTTTTACTATATCATTATGCACTACAAGCTCAATTTTTACTCTTTTAACATAATCGTGCAAACCATCTCGAAATGAATCTTTCGCATCTTTCGCTTTGGTTCTTCCAAATCCTTTTATTTCCGAAATAGTTAGGCCAGGTAAACCTTCAATTTTATGCAATGCAGTTACGACCTCATCTAGTTTAAAGGGTCTTATTATTGCTTTTATTTCTTTCATTATTTTACTCCTTATTAATTCGGGCGGTCACAAAGTACCGCCCGATAAATATTCTACATTTCTCCACCATTTATTGTGGCTGAAAACCATTTGTATAGCGCCGGAACAACTAACAAGGTTAAGATAGTTGATGTAATCAATCCGCCAACTACCACTGTAGCTAATGGACGCTGTACTTCACTTCCTATGCCTGTTGATAATAGTAGTGGAATCATCCCCAACGCTGCTGCCAAAGCAGTCATTAATACTGGCCGAAGTCGTAGACAGGCACCATTTATTGAGGCATCGTCAATCGACATTCCTTCTCGAAATAATTGATTCAAATATGATACAAGTACTATTCCATTTAACAATGCAATCCCAAACAACGCAATAAACCCAACAGATGCCGGAACTGATAGATTTTGTCCTGTAATCCAAAGACCTACGATACCACCAACCAAGGCTAGGGGAATATTAAGAAATATTAGTAAAGTATTTTTTATTGAGTTAAAACTGGAAAATAATAAGATGAAGATAATCAATAATGTAAGTGGTACTACGACAACCATACGTTTATTTGCTTCTTGTTGTAATCGGAACTGACCACCCCATGTTATTAAATATCCAGTTGGTAGGTCTATTTTTTCATCAATTATATTCTGTGCTTCGGTAACAAATGATACAATATCTCTATCATTGACGTTGCACTGAACTGAAATAAATCGCTGATTATTTTCCCTTGTTATCTGACGTGGCCCAACGATTTCTTCAATTATTGTTAATTGAGAAAGGGGAACCATATTGCCGTCTGGGGCTTGGATAAGAATATTACTAATCATATCCGCTGTATTGCGAAATTCAGGAGCAAATCTAACAAGAATGTCAAAGCGTCTAATCCCTTCGAATATTTGTCCGGCGGTTTCGCCTCCGATAGCCGCTTTTAAGACTTCTTGAATATCTGATACATTAATTCCATAGCGTGCAATTGCGTGTCGATCAATTTTTACCAAGAGTTGCGGAGTCCCCGAAACTTGATCTACTTGTATGTCCGCTGCACCAGCAAGTGGCTTTATGACTTCAGCAATTTCATCAGCTTTTGTTTTTAATACTTCTAAATCGTCACCAAATAGTTTAATAGCTAAATCAGCACGTATGCCCTCGAGTAATTCATCGACTGTCATAGCAATGGGTTGTGTAAAATTAGTTAGTACTCCTGGAATATCACCTAATTCATCACGAATTAGCTCTTCTAATTCTTCCTGGTTTTTAGAAAAGCGCCATTCCTTTTTAGGCGTAAGTAAAACATACATTTCAGCACTGTTAATAGGATCTGTATGCGCCCCAACTTCGCCACGGCCAATTCGCGTTACTACACCTGTTATCTCTGGAATTTTCATGAGGCGTCGTTCCACAGTCATAGTTATCCTTTTGCTTTCGGTCAGAGATATGGATGGTGCCATGGTAATTCGGACGACGATATTTCCTTCTTGCAAAGTAGGGGTAAATTCAGATCCAAGTTGTGGGAAAATTAGCCCACCAATAACGATTAATACGACTGCTAGAATTATTGCTACTTTTCTCCGTTTCACGAAATAAGTTATAATAGGACGGTAGACACGTAATAATAGTCTTAATATCCACACTTCGTGCGATTTTTCTTCGCTGCTTACGGATTTGTTTTTTTTAGGTCTGCGCATAAATATCGAGGCTAATACAGGTGCAAGGAAGATTGTAAACATGAGTGAGCCTGACATTGCTAATGCTATAGTATAAGCTAACGGGCGAAATGTTTTGCCTTCTACACCCTGCAAGGTGAATAATGGTAAAAATACAATTATAATTATTAATATGGCAAACACTACAGGACGAATTACTTCTGTACTGGCACGTGCAACAATGTGCAACCTGGATTCATCTGGGTCAGAACTTCTTAACATACGGTCAACATTTTCTACAACCACAACACTACCATCGACCATCATACCTATGGCAATAGCTAAGCCGCCAAATGACATTAAGTTTGCTGAAATCCCAAAATATTTCATTCCAATCATAGCAAACAGCACAGAAAATGGAATTGCTGTTGCCACTACTATGCTTGGTCGAAAAGCACCTAAAAATAGTATTAGTATAAAAATTACTAGAATAATTCCTTCAACTAATGCATCAGTTACTGTTTTGACAGCAGCTTCAACTAAAGTTTTCTGCTCATAATATGGTATTAGTTTTACTCCCTCAGGTAAAATCCGATTAATTTCATCCATCTTTGATTCTACCTGTCCTATCACAGTCGAAGAGTTAGTTCCATATAATTTTACAACCATACCAGAAACAACTTCTTCTATGCCATCCTTTGTTTGAATACCTCTCCTAATTGCACCACCTGTTTTAACTTCTGCAACTTGTTTAAGGTAAACCGGAGTTCCATTCTCAGCTTTTAATACAACATTTTCAATATCTTCAATATTTGATGCTAGGCCAACCGATCTGACAATATATTCTTCGGCGTTTTTCTCAATAAATTGACCCCCAACATTTAAATTGTTAGCGCTTATTTTTTCAATCACATCCTGAACGGTTACATTATACCTCAATAATGAATTAGGATTAATGACAACATGATACTGTTTTTCATATCCACCAATTCCAAGAATCTCTGTGACACCGGGTACTGTTTGTAAATGAAACTTTACCAACCAGTCATGCATCGTGCGCAATTCTTCTAAAGAATATTCCCCAGTTTCATCTTCCATATAATAAAAAAGAATTAAGCCCATTCCCGTTGAAATTGGTCCCATTGACGGCTCGCCAAATCCTTCAGGTATTTGTTCGCGAGCATCTTGAACCCTTTCATTCACCAGCTGGCGTGCAAAGTAAATATCGGTACCATCTTCAAAATATATATTTACAACAGACAAACCAAAATTGGACACAGATCGGATCTTTTTAAGGTTTGGTAAACCATTCATAGTTACTTCTATTGGATATGTGACGTATTTTTCAACTTCCTCTGGTGCAAGGCCTTCAGTTTCAGTAAAAACCTGAACTAATACTGGCGAAACATCAGGGAATGCATCAATTGGGAGTTGTTTATAACTGTAGTATCCGGCACCCAGAATAAGAGTTCCCATAGCAATCATTAACATGCGGCTTTTTAGTGCAAATCGGATTAAATTTTCCATAATATTATTTTCCTATATAATCTCAAGTAATAAGTAAATCAATGAGCGTGGTCGCCACTAAGCGACCCTTTTGCCAGCTCCGCTTTTAGTGTAAAGCCACCTTTTGAAACATATTCTTGATCAGGCAGAAGTCCACTTATTATTTCTACATTATGTTTATTTGTTCTACCCAATTGAACACTTACTGGTTTAAATCCATCCTGGGTTTTAATAAAAATTGATAAATTATTATCAATTGTTTGAAGAGCGGATTTGGGGATTACTATGGTTGCATCAATTTTATCAATGAGAACTTTACCGCTTACAAACATTCCAGGTTTTAACATTCCAGTAGGGTTTTTTAATATTACTCTTGCTGTTGCTGTTCGTGTATGCTCATCAACTATAGGACTTATATAGGATATTCTTCCGGTTACAGACATTTGTTCTTGACCAATATTAATTTCTACTACTTGTCCTAATTTAATGTATGGTAAATCTTTTTGATATACGCTGAGATTAATCCAAACTTCACTTAAATCGGCGACGATAAAGTCATGACCTGAATCACTAACCATTTCTCCTCTGGTAAGATGCATATCAATTATTGTACCATTAATTAGTGATCGAACTTGATATGTAGTTAAACTTTCATTACTTTCAATAATAGCAACAACCTCGTCTTTAATAACCCGATCGCCTAATTGCTTTTTTACTTCCTTAACTATTCCGGGAAAACGAGGTCCAATGTGCGCCAATCGTTCTGGATCAGTAACGATCTCACCGGCAAGATCCCGGTGGATTTCCAAAGAGCTAGGTCCAGCGATATCAATGTCAATTTCAAATTCCTCCAGTTCATCTGCGCTTAATACAATAATTGACTGATCAATTTCGTCCTCGTCATGTTGAGCCTCTTCACTTTCTTTATCTTTAGTATGTTTATCATTTTTTACATTGTAAGCATAATGATTATTCGAAGGGCTTTTGGAAAAATCACAGAAGTTTAATATAAGTAGTAAAACCACTACTGAAATCCCTGTTATTATAAATATTTTTTTATTTTTCACTAGATTACTCCTAATTTGATTTAAAAAATGAGGTAAGTGGTTGTCCCAATAACATATCAATTTCTGCAACCACTAAATTAAAATCTGTTATGGCCAACCAATAATTCTCCTCAACCTCATATAGTGTTGTTTGGGCGTCAATGACATCAAGAAAATCAAATTTTCCTTGTTTATATCCGTCGTTAATTATTTTGTAAGCCTTTTCTGCCGCAGGCAGTATCGTTGATTTAAGCGCATCAATTTCTTGATTAATTGTAATTAACTCTGAATGAATCGATGCAACCTGCGTTTCTAAGTCAATTTGTAATGCTTCTTTTTCTTCCAAAAGCTGCTCCAGAAGTGCATTGCTTGACTGAATTGTACCTTGATTTCTATCAAACACCTGTAATGGGATTGAAAGCCCTGCTTGATAAGTATCAAAGGCAGCATCTGTTTTCTTTGCTCCGGCAAAAAAAGTTATATTTGGGATTCTATTTGCTCGCTCTGCTTCAATAACCGCTTGTTGAATTTGGATTTCAATATCTTTTTCTAAAAGAGACGGTGAGTCCAGAATTGCCAGGCGAATTACTTCTTCCGGTGGTATTTGAATCATGGAGTTCAGCTTTCCTTTTGCAATCGTAAAATCTAATGATTTAGTGCCCCAGAATGATGACAAAACTCGCCAGTTATTTTTCATATTCCTTTGAGCGCGGTTCAAGTCTACAATTTGAGTAGTTAGAGAAATTTGAGCACGAGCCTCTTCAGCAGGCGATAGACTACCAGCAACAACTCTTTTTTGAACAGATTGAAAGAAATCATTGGTGATGGCTACAGTTTCCTTCTTAAGACTAATAACTTGTTGCGCAAGCAGTATATCAATAAATACTAACCGCGCATCTTTTAGTATCGCCAATTTTTTATTCAAAAACGCTATTTTGGCACTTTCTAGTTCTAGCTCTGCAACACGAGTGCGTTTTTGCCTTTTCTTACCCAATTCAATAGTTTGATTTAATTGTGTTGCAGTTTCAGCATCGCTCCCCCTTCCGGATTCAAATTCTAATTCAGGATTAGGACGTAGCGAATTTTGGTGAAGATTTCCTTTAAAAGATTCAATACTTTTTTCAAGTGCTTTTAATTCATGATTACGCTCAATAATAAGATTTTCAATTTGCTGAAAAGCAATAGATTGTTCTTGAGCTAATAATACTGAGAACAATAATGGTACTACAATTTTTAATAACCGGTATTTCATAATTCTCTCTTTTTAATATTGGTAAATCAAATAGAACCTTACTACATATAGTAGTAAGAAATGCTGAAAATGTATTTTTAGGGGATTTTGCTTATAAAAGCAGTCGGGTAGAAATCATCGCTAGTTTCGATTGATCATTGATAGCGAATAATTGTTGAGCATAATCTGAAAGATCATTGTTTTGCTCTAGAATAACACTGTTTAAAGATATTATTTCAAAGGAATCAAAAATATTACCTTGTATCTCTGATTTAATAACTTGATTAATTTTTGGCAAATATTGCGACAATGGAATGTCAACACAAGCGATACATTGCTCAATGTTATCCTGTGTGTTATTGTCAGAACTTCCATGCAGATCTAATATGCTGCATCCAGTTTCTATATTTACTTTACCATCATTCTCTATGCATGCTACCTGTGGAATTATATTCCCACTGCTAACACCCCCCATAAGGGTCAATGTGATGACAATTGCTTTAAATATAGTATTTTGTTTCGAAATCATGCGCGCAATATAGTTGAATCCTTTAAGTATACAAATAGAATAAAGTTCCCCACAACGTATCAAACCCCGTTTTTTTGTACACTCAATTTAGTCCGTTCGTTTTGGGACACGTTTTGAGACAAAAACAGTGTATTCGTAAGAAGAATGAATATTATTTAAGAAATACAATATTTGCTACAAATGAATCCAATTTTTCACGGTAAAACTTCCAGCATCTTCTACTTTTGAGATTATTTTCTCTTTATCAGCGACTTTAGGTTTATATGTTACTGTAAAAAGTCTTTTATCAGAATTAAATGTGTGATTTTCTATTCCCACAAGCCCATCCAGGGCTTTACCAATATCGGCAGGTCATCCTAATCACAGAAAGCCGCCCCTTATGGACATCCCATCTACTTTAAATGATGCTTTCAATATTTTATCTCCATTTGTACAACTCATGGTTAATACAAAGATAAGAACGATTAATGATAAAATTTTCATAATTATTTTGTCAGATATTAAATACTAATAGTGAATTAGTTTTGTCTTAATAACGACATTACTAGCGTAATTAATATCGTCAAGTTGTTGTTTCAAAACCCACCGTTTATGAGACTTTTTCAGATTGTCTCATAAGTCGTCTCAAAACCTAAAAATAATGTCTCAAAACTCATCTCAAAATCAAATTCTCAAAACTTGTGTTATTGAACGTTTTTGATACTAGTGATTTCATCATTTAATTGGCATAAGAAGAATGTATTAAATGGAGAATTATATGTTAATCGGATATGTACGTGTTTCAACTAGTGATCAAAATCTAGATCTACAACTAGATGCACTAAGACAAGTTGGCTGTGATAAGATCTATAAAGACATTGCCAGTGGCGCCAAAGAGGATAGGATAGGCTTAGCCGAAGTACTCAATTACATCCGTAAAGGAGATACGCTTGTGGTTTGGAGATTAGACAGACTAGGTAGATCATTAAGACATCTTATAGATACTATCAATCAAATCAATGATCAAGGCTCTTACTTTAGAAGTTTGCAAGAAAGTATAGATACTAGCACATCCGGTGGGAAGTTAATCTTTCATATCTTTGGTGCTTTAGCTGAATTTGAAAGAGATATCATACGTGATAGAACAAAAGCAGGTATTGAAGCAGCTCGTAGAAGAGGTAGATTTGGTGGCCGACCCAAGAAAATGGATAAGAAGAAGATTGCATTAGCTAGAACGCTCATGGCTGATAAATCAAATTCAATAAATAATATATGCGAGATTCTGCAAGTATCAAAGGCTACATTGTATAGATGTTTGAAAAAAGGATAGAGTTAAGCACTCTATTCTTTATCTTAATTATATTTAGAATAAAATTTCGCAAAAAATCAATTATACGAAATAAAATAGTACCATATTATATATTATATATGCAGCAGAATTAATTCCACAAATTATTACTAAATTTATAAACGTATAGGACATGGTTTAATGCTTAATAAGAAGAGCTATAAGGAGTATATATGTGCAATATAATTAATCAAAGTGGATTTTGGATAATTTTGGGTACCATAATTGGTTTTACACTTTCTGAGCTATCTAACATCATTAAAAATAAAGTGAAGAACAGTAATCTAAAAAATTTATTAATGGATGAGATTGATTCAAATTATTATCAAATAAACTACAAAATTAAAATAATAGATAATATTATAGTTGTTTTACAAGATAAGAAATTTTTGTCAGGTAAATCTGTTAGTTTTTCGTCTACCGCATTTACGCATCACTTTGCATCAATAATAGGTGCCTTTACTCCAATTCAGAGGGATAATATAAGAAATGTATATAATCTATTAAGTAAAATTGATGAAATATTAAATGATTTTGATGTTAACTATCTTGACGATATAGACCATTTAGAAATAAGGAAAAATTCATTGTCGGGGATAAATAAGAAGCATATAGCTATTCTTAATAATTTAAAAGACTCTTTATCTATGGCTCAAAATCTTATTTCGAAGCTAAAAGAAGGGGAACCGATTGATATATATAATAGGAACAATAAATAGTGCATTTTAAAAAGATTTCTAAAGTGTCTTCATAAATTACAACATGGAACATAAAAAAATAGTTGAATTATTTGACGAGAAGACAAGTGAATTGTTGAACTCAAGTTTTTACAATAATCTTGATGATAGTGGTATAAAAATAAAATGGAAACAAGGCAAGGATCTTAAACATCAGAGAAGAGGACCTAATTATGAAGAGATTAAAAATTTTGTTATTACTTTTAGAAATTTTACTCTTGATTCGGATGTGATTTCAATTAGAAATATTTCCAATCTTTATGACTCGCTTCCAAGTGGTAACGATATAAAATATAGATTTGAAGACGCGCGAATCAAATTTAATGAATATCTTGATTCTTCAACCGTTGTTGTGTTCAATCATATTAAAATTTCAAATAGAGAACTAATTAATACTTACATTTATGGAGATGTAATACATTTGAACAAGAATGATGAATTCAAAAGATGGATTTCTTCAAACCCTATTAAAGATGTTGTATTCAACGAGATTGTAATAGTACTAAGTAATTGTCTAAGATTCATTAGTTTTTTTAATAATCTAAACAAAGAATATTTAACAAAATATTCTAACATATAAAACATATCAATTATTGACTATGCTTTGTACCGAGTAAGTATGAAAAATAGTTCGTATAAAATCCCTTATGTGAAGTTTTAACATTTTTAATCTATTTCTAGAATAAATTTTATTTTTTTAAAGTTTTTCCCAGGCTTCACCCAGTAAATTATTTACAATTTGAAAGTGAGATTCTATATCACACCATAAATTATCATCCAGTTGAAATACTTGTGGTCCACCAGAGTAAAATTCCAACCGACATTCTTTGTTTTTCTCTATTGACAGTTTTCCATGAGCAAATGCATTCCTATATACCATTATTTTTTTTAATTTATTCTCCAATTCTGAATATTTCTTACCAGTTAACAGATTTTCTAATTTTATTATTCTAAGTGATAATTTTTTCTGAAAAGCATAATTAATGCTATCTACTGCCATTATTTCATTATTAAAGAAATTTCGTCTTTCATTATTCTCTAATTCAATACCAAATAGATATTTAGAAATTAAATTTTGCATTTTAAGTTCAACGTTGATTGTAGCCCAAATTATCTGAGCACCATTCTCTCTAGCTTGTAATAAATCAGGATTATTAGGATTTATTTCTGTAGTAGCGATTTTATAACCCATCTTCCCATCAGGCATTTGTACTTTATCTTGACTCATTACATCTCTTAAACTGAAGGATTCTATAAAGGTGTTTCGAATAGGTAATTTAATTTGTTTCATTTAGTTCTAATCAATACTTAGCCATATAATAAATAATACTCATCAACTAAATTCCGTAAAAAATTCCGTTATGTGAAATTAATACATATATATTTGTCCCCATAGCTTAACAATTCCAGACAAATTGGTATAAGAACTCCGTAACCCAAGGGAATGCTTGGGATTTTGTTAATAAACCGGAGGGCTTATGTTTCAAATACTAAACCAAGTCTCAGATAAAGAGATTGCAAAAGAATACCAAAAGCGTTTCTTTTTAAAATCAGGTGAAAAACTATCAGGCTCTCAAGATGCAGCAAAACACCTTACAGTATTGTTATCCAACGACACAAGCAGAGAACAATTCGCAGTAATCTTTCTTAATGCAGCTAATTGCATTATAGCTAGCAAGATCATGTTTAAAGGGAGCCTTACTTCTAGTGCTGTTTATCCTAGAGAGATCATTAAGAAAGCTCTAGAACTAGATGCAGCTGCTATAATAGTAGGTCACAATCATCCAAGTGGAGAGACTAAACCGAGCCGTGACGATATTCAAATAACTAATAAGATTGGTGATGCCTGTAAAACAATTGATATCATACTCCATGATCATATAATAATAGCAGGAAAGAATGGATACTATAGTTTCAGTGATGAAGGCGTTCTGTAAGTAAGAATCACTCGTAATTAGGTATAAGAAGTATACCATTCTCTAGAGTTTCTTTCTAGAGATAAATACTAACTATTAATGGAGTAAATATATGAGTGATAGAATGCCAACCTTACAGATCAAATACAATACAGCATATCCTGTTGAATTACTATATGATCAGCCTAAACAAGGAGAGAGTCAGTATGGGAAGTATAATCTATACGGCTTAGAGTATAATGGAGAGCAGTACGGTTTATTTGCTGAAGACGCCTTACATGTTCAACTTGAAAAATTCAATAAAGGGAATCGCGTTATAATTGAACGTAGCCAAGGAGATAAAGGTCAATTGCTATGGCAGGTATCTCCACAAAATGGTAGTCCAAACCATGCAAGAACAGTTGAAACTATTGATAAACGTACGATGGAGATTTACAGATCCCTTGCGTTAAAGATAGCTACAATGTCTATTGGCCAATCTTTACAAAAATGGGGTC
>Ga0190293_1000343_pt1 | contig 16509 bp, 21 predicted proteins | sample 48693001_MG_FD_161671 | JGI IMG/M metagenome (GOLD analysis project Ga0190293, IMG submission 161671) | Hydrothermal vent microbial mat bacterial communities from Southern Trench, Guaymas Basin, Mexico - 4869-30-0-1_MG | ecosystem: Environmental > Aquatic > Marine > Hydrothermal vents >...
TTCACCGACCTGGATGGCCAGGCACCCAACCTGGATACACGCTCAGTTCTGGCTGCGACCCCGGCCCTCCATGCCGCGTTATCAACCGAACTTAACCCGGGCTGATATGGCAAAGCTTCCCAAAATCCACGCCAGGCGCTTACAAGCCCCCGGTGACTTATTCAAAGTTGAAAAGCTCGATCTTGAATTCAGTAATGGCAATAGACGCACCTACCAACGGCTTAAGACGCACGGACTGGGCTCGGTCATCGTTGTTGCGATGCGTGATAATGATACGGTATTGCTGGTCAGAGAGTACGCCGTCGGGCTGCACCATTATGAACTCGGGCTGGTTAAGGGTCGCCTTGAGGAGAATGAGAGCATACTGGAAGGCGCCGAAAGAGAGCTCAAGGAAGAGGCCGGATTTGGTGCAAATAGCCTGGTTGAATTGACGGAGTTGAGCCTGGCACCGGGTTACATGACCCATATTACCCACGTGGTACTAGCCCGCGACCTATACCCCGAAAAACTGGAAGGTGACGAGCCGGAAGCGCTGGAAATCGTACCCTGGCCAATCGCCGACCTGAATACCCTTGTACAAAGACCGGATTGCACCGAAGGTCGCAGCATCGCTGCCCTGTACATTGCCCGTGACTACCTGCAACAGGAAACAAAATGATGTTAGACGGAAATCAGGAACACATACTAGAACAACTGGTAGATATCAGTCGTCGCGCCGGTCTTGCCATACTTGAGTGGTATGACGGTGACATGGGTATCACCCGAAAATCAGATGACTCGCCTTTGACCAAAGCCGACCTTGCCAGCCATGAGCTGATCAACGCCGAGCTGACGAGACTTTGGCCTGAAATCCCGGTTTTATCAGAAGAATCCGCTGACATCCCATGGGAAACCCGCCGGAACTGGCAGCAATACTGGCTGGTGGACCCGCTGGACGGTACCAAGGAGTTCATCAATCACAATGGCGAATTTACCGTCAACATCGCCCTGGTACGCGATCATCAACCGGTGATGGGCATCGTGCACGTGCCGGTCACCGACATCAGCTATTTTGGCGCCCGGGATACCGGCGCATGGCGGCAGGAAGGCACGGCAGAAGCAACGGCCATCGAGGTCAGGCAACCGGCGACGGAACCATCCGTGATTGTCGGCAGCCGTTCGCATGCCAACCCCGAACTCGCCAGCCAGCTCAACAAGCTTGGTCCCCACGAACTCACCAGCATGGGCAGTTCGCTAAAATTTTGCCACGTTGCTGAGGGCCTGGCCGACTTTTACCCGCGCCTTGGCCCGACCTGCGAGTGGGACACGGCTGCGGCGCAGGCCGTGGTCGAAGCCGCCGGCGGCCAGGTGGTCAAGATCGATGGTTCCCCACTGGGGTACAACAGCAAGGAAACCTACCTGAACCCGCATTTCTTCGTGTTTGGTGACCCCTCGAGGGAATGGCTGTGGCCGTTTCAGGATGCAGGCTGACTGAGCACCAGGGTAGAAAAATGACAAGTTTTGCAGACATGTCGTGACAGCGAGGAATGGAATGTTTTTGTCTGCGTATGAGGGTTTTTTATCGAATAAATGCCTGCGTCAACTTGACGCAGGCAACTTCAGGGAGTATAAACTTCACAACCAACCTGTTGGGGCTTGCCTAATAACTATAACGATTGAAAAAAAGCATAACAAATTACAGGAACGTGAGCGGCTTCGGCCGCTTTTTTCTTGCCCCAAAAACCTCTTTCCATAAGAACTTTAGCGAATCATGACTTATCCCAGGCTTCCAAAATGGCAAATTATCGCAGTACCTGCCGTGGTCATCATGCTGGGTATCTTTTATTTTGCCAAATACTTCGTGGCCGACGAATTGATTTACGCCAACTACATGGTCGAGGCCCTGGAACAGGACCTGCAAACTGCACTGGACCAGTATGATGCCGAAAATGCCCGCGCAATCGTGGCCGAGCGCGAGGTCGATGTTGTCCGGCGTGCGAATGCTTTACTGAGGGCATCGGAACGCGGGCGGCAGGATGAAATTGCCAGCTTACAGGCCGACCTGGCATTTTACCGGCGCCTCGGCGGCGCCAATGGATCACAAGCGCCACTGGCTGTGCACTACCTGGAATTACAGACCACACAATCCCCACGCGTATTCCGGATCATTTTCACCCTGACGCAGAACCTGCGCTGGGCCTCGGTCATTTCAGGAAAGATCGAGCTGGGAGTTGACGGTATAAACAATGGTGTCGCCCAACACCTGACAAATGAACAGCTTCTGGCTGAGTCCGCGGAGCCCCTGAAGTTTAACTTCAAGTACTTCCAGCAACTCGAGCGCCTGATCACACTGCCGGAAGATTTTGAAGCAAGCCGGCTCACCATACAGTTGAAATCAGGCAGCCTGCGCACGGCAGTTGAGCAGTCAATGAAATGGCAGGATCTGTTTAACCGGACTGAACCCGGCACCGCTGTAGAAGAAACACCATCAGCGGTAACGGATGATTGAAAAAGCCCCGACGAACCGCCATAGTTAACAGTTACACAGACGAACAGATACCAGATGCAAAACGAAATTCCAACAGACGCGATCAAGTTCACAGATGCTGCCGCCAGGAAGGTGATGGAACTGATCATGGAAGAGCACAATCCGGAACTCAAACTGCGCGTGTATATTTCAGGTGGCGGTTGTTCCGGCTTTCAATATGGCTTCACATTTGATGAAGACAACACCGAAGACGATATCGCCATCACCAATGAAGGCGTAACACTCCTTGTCGATCCGCTGAGCTTTCAGTACCTGATGGGCGCCGAGGTGGATTACAGCGAAAACTTGCAAGGCGCACAATTTGTTATCCGTAACCCCAATGCCACAACCACCTGTGGTTGCGGTGCGTCTTTCTCAGTCTAAGCTGAATGAATGCGTCCAGAATTGACCACCTGGCTCGCTCGAGACGCAACCAGTTTACCGCCGTACGGCTTAACCGCGACGTAGAATTACGCGACGATACCCGCTGGGTTGCCGAAATGCTGAGCAACCCGAACACACGCCTGGTGCCGCTTTGGCGTAGCCGTAGTCTGCTGGAACGTAGCCCCGATGGCACGTTAGCAGTTTACCTGTCTCCAACTGAACTTGCCGAACCGGACCGCATCCAGCCACCCACTCTGCTGGGCAATGATGGCGAACGTGAATATTTTGCTGTTTCGGTAACAGACAGCCAGAAAGATACCATCCTGGAAAAATTTCCCGAGGCCCGGTTTACTGACCTGCGCAGGGCATCGCTGGATATGGCGGCAAAACACGCTGGCATACTCGCCTATGCCAAGGCCTTGCACTATTGGCAGCACCGCCACGCTTTTTGCGGCCATTGCGGTGAACCAAACCTGCTGCGCTCGGCCGGTCACCGCATGAAGTGCAGCAACGATGAATGTGCCCGGGAAACCTACCCGCGTATCGATCCGGCCATTATCGTACTGGTAACGCACGAAGATGCCTGCCTTTTGGGACGCAATGCCAAATGGCCAGCCAAACACTTCTCTACCCTTGCAGGCTTCGTGGAACCGGGTGAGAGCCTTGAAGACGCCGTGGTTCGCGAGGTCTATGAAGAGGTCCAGGTACAGCTGGAGAACATGCGCTACGTCTCATCCCAACCCTGGCCATTTCCGGCCTCCGCCATGTGCGGGTTTTATGCCGAAGCAGTGGATCGCAGCAGTGGTACCAGCGAAGAGGTTGAAGAGACCCGATGGTTTACCGTCGAGTCATTGACCCAGGCCGTAGTTGATGAAGAGGTCCGCCTGTCACCACCCGTTTCCATTGCTTTCAGGCTGCTGGCAGACTGGTTCCGCAAAAACGGCGGTGGCGACCTGGAAGAACTGGTGCGCCAGCAGCGTGTGCTGAAAAGCACCACTCCAAGCTGTTAGAATAAAGCCATGACCATTATCTCGATACTGATCGCTTTTGCACTTTGCCATTTTGTACGTGAACTGCGCCGCCTGCGCCGCTTCGAATGGGTTACCTCGTTCACAAAGCACTGCAATGACAGCCTCAATAAGCTTCCAGGCTGGTCGGGGCCTGTTGGTTTCCTGGTTATTCTCGGCTTACCGCTACTGGCGGCCTGGCTTGTCAACAGCCTGTTGTTCTCCGTCCTGGGTCATATTGGCGAATTTCTGTTTGCCATAGTCATGCTGATCTACACTTTTGGCCCCCGCGACCTGGATATCGATGTTCGCAAAGTCATCCATGCCGACAATGACGAAGACCAGCAGGAAGCCCTTAAGGACTTGCTCAGTGGTCCCATACCTGAAGATAAAGAAGACTGCCAGAAAGCCGCAATTGACGCCGTTTTCAGTAAAGCGCTGAAACGCTGGTTTGCGATTATTTTCTGGTTTGCAGTACTGGGTATTTACGGCGCCTTGCTCTACCGGCTCGCAACATGGCTCACCGATGGTGACTATGGGCTTTATGATGAGCAAAAAGACCTGATCACACGTCTGTGCAGGGTCATGGAGTGGCCTGTCGCCCAACTCATGACACTGTCGCTCGCTGTGGCCACAGATTTTGACTCTGTCTATCGTGCCTGGAAGAAATATCACGATGACCGCGGCCATGGTCTGTTTGACCCCAATAACGAATTCATGCTGACCAGCGCACGTACCATCGTCAAGACCGGCCATGCCGAAAATGATGGTTATGCCGACCAGTTACAGGGCCCGATGGCGAGCGTCAAACTGTCCATGGACCTGGTCTGGCGATCACTGGGTGTTTGGGCCACTGTGCTGGCGATACTGTTACTGGTGAATGTGATCGCATGAACCGGCCCCCGGCCCGGGTCGTATTTAACCGGCTTCTATTCACCCTTGTTACATTTGCAGGACTGAGCACTGCACGGGTTTCGGTTGCCGACATCACATTGCCACAGGCAAATGGTGAAACTCTCACCCTGAATGCTCCTGCCGGGCGCATCATTACCCTGGCGCCCAATCTTGCCGAAATGGTATTTGCCGCCGGTGCCGGCGAGCATCTCAAAGCGGTCGTTGAGTACAGCAACTTTCCCACGCAGGTGCTACAGATTCCCCGCATTGGCGATGCATTCCGAATCGATCTTGAACGTATTGTTGAGCTCGAACCCGACCTGGTTATCGCCTGGAAATCAGGCAACCCCCAGACCGCTCTGCAAAAACTGGAGCAGCTCGGAATTACGGTCTGGCAGGTCGAAATCACCCGGCCGGAAGAAATTGCCGACACGGTAGAAAACATATCCTTTGCCGCCGGCACCCAGGCCATTGGCCAGGATGTTGCCGGGCGACTGCGCAGCAAGCTTGCACTCGTGCAGCAACAAAATGCGAGCAAGACCCCGGTGAGCTACTTTTACCAGATCGCACCACGCCCGCTATACACCATCAATGGCCAACATATTATCAGCCACAGCCTGGCGGTTTGTGGAGGTGAGAATGTCTTTTCAGAACTGCCGACACTGGCACCGCAGATCAGTCGTGAATCCGTCATCCTGGCCAACCCGCAAGCCATGATAGCCCCTGAAATTTCAGGCGATCCGCCCGCACTGTCTGTCTGGCAGGACTGGCCTCAATTACAGGCCGTGCAAAACAAGGCCATGCTCTACCTGCCTGCCGATGAAATCAGCCAGGCAACCCCACGTTTACTGGACAGTATCGAATTAGCCTGTAAGCTTCTGGATCAAGTGCGCAGGAACCCGAACTGATATTCCGACAATGGAAAAACAATGAACTCAACACTAATCTCGTCTCCAGCCGGCGTCATGACCGTATTAATTGCAGTTGTTGCCTTCTGGTTCTGGTTGGAGAAAAGTACCCGCTGGAAACTATTTGAGTTCCTGCCACCGCTGGTATTTATCTATGCCACACCGGTAGTACTATCAAATTTCGGTCTAATTCCATATAGCAATGCTGCTTATGACTTCCTGTACAAGTACGGGCTACCCGTTTTTATCGTGCTGATGTTGATAAAAGTGGATGTGCTCGGTGCTGTGCGCATCATGGGCAAGGGTGTGTTCGTGATGTTACTGGGCAGTGTCGGTGTTGTAGTTGGGGGCGCCATAGCCTACTGGCTGGGACAAACTCTCCATATTGGTAATTCCTTGCCGCTGGAACAGGACAGTTGGCGGGCTTTTGGTACATTGGCTGGCAGCTGGATCGGTGGCACCGGCAACATGGCCGCCGCCTATGCAGGTCTGGAAGGCGAACCAAATCACATGACCATGGCCGCCGCTGCTGACCAGATGGTGTATCTGATCTGGCTGCCAATATTACTAGGCTCCAAGGCATTTGCAGACCGTTTCAACCGCTTCATGAAAGTACCGGAAGATAGAATCGAATTAATGGAGCAGGCAGCAGGCAAGTTCAATACCAGCGAAGATGCACCCAGCATGATCGGCTTTTTATACCTGGGTTTGTTGGCCATCGGTTTCACTGCAGTAGCGCGGAGCTTGTCTGAAATTCTGCCGCCCGTAGTTATTGCCGGCACCACGGCGATCACTGCAGGCACCTGGCTGATCCTGCTGGTCACCAGCTTCGGGCTGGCCGCATCGGTTACGCCGGCCCGTAAATTACCGGCCGCACAGCCGATTGCCATGGCCATCATCTACGTTTTTGTAGCCCGCGTTGGAGCCACTATGGATTTGAGTGTGGTGGATTGGGACAAGATGATTGGTTTTATTGCCATGGCCTATGTCTGGATCACCATCCACGGCCTGTTCATACTGGCCGGTGCCTGGCTTTTCCGGGTGGATGTCCATACCGTGGCGATCGCATCTGCTGCCAATATCGGCGGTGCTGCGTCTGCGCCCATCGTGGCTGCACACCACCGTGCCACACTGGTACCGGCGTCCATTTTGATGGCCTTGATCGGTTACGCTTTGGGTAATTACCTGGCCATACTGACCGGACGCATAGGCCAGTTTATAGGCGGCTAAAAGACAGAGCCCTAAAATATAGACTTGATCCCGCCACCATTCAGCTGCCATTGAACAAAATTCAGCACCCAGGCAAATAACAACCACGCAGCCACCGGCATCATCAGGCCGGAGGCTTCAGGTTTTATTACCCGGAAAGCCCTGATTACGATCAATACAACCAGTAGCCACAGGCCCATGGCGGCCAGCGCCCAGCCAACGCGGTGCAGACCAAAAAACATCCACGACCAGCATATACCGAGCAGCAATTGCAAACTCCACCAACCCAGCGCGACACGGGCAAGACCGCGCATGGCATCCCATATCATCCATGCGGACACGGCCATCAGCACGTACAGGACCGCCCAGACCGGGGCTGTCACCATGGCTGATGGATTCCAGGAAGGCTGCTGCATGGCCTGGTACCACTCGCCACCAACAAACTGCCCGCCTACCGCTGCCGCGATAACCACCAATAATAAAAAAACAGCTAAAGAAACCAGTCTGTGCATGGTCCGTCCATAGGTTGATTCAATCATCAATGCTACCTCATACCCGTGTTTTCCACCAAGCACCTTCGCTAAACCAATGCATTGACATTGCCTATGGAAATGATCGTAAAAATCAATTTCACCAATGAACAAAACAGAATTATGCTTTGTAATAACCCATAGTGGTTATCCATGAATCATCAGAGGACTAGAAAATGTCATTAAAAGGCAGCAAGACAGAACAGAATTTAAAAGACGCTTTTGCCGGCGAGTCACAGGCCAACTTCTAAGCATTTATCTGCAGTGCGCAGCATTGCAGATAAATGCTTAGAAGTTATGGCTATAGGCATGGTGAAAGCATTTTTATTCATAGGCGTTTTTCTTTCGGGTTTTGATGCCTACGCACAAATTCAGCCCGAACCAGTTGAGCCAGAACTGAAGGTTGAAATTAGGTCGCCAATAGTTAAGGTCGTTCCTGGAGATCATAAAATAAACGTAGTTGGAGGTCCATGCGACCTAACTGAGCAACAGAAGGCTATCGCCTGGAAAAACGTAACTTATGCGCTAACCGAGAACTATCCAGAAGTTTTAAAATATTGTGAGACGGAAGTTACACCCAACTCGCAAATTTTCATTGTCGTTAATGACGTGTGCCGTACATATATTACATGTGTAAAGACCGTCGATGGTGTCGATATTTTGCATGGTAAATTCATAGTGAAAGTAGACGAAACCACGCAGGAGGTTCGGGGAATTCATGATGTTCCGTGGTAAATCAAGCCATAACAAATCGTTCAAGTACGTTCGTGGGATAGTGTGGCGGCGCGTTCCCGTGGGAACGTCCATCCGCGCACTGCTTAATTCAAACGTTATATGCACTAGCGGTCGCATTTGGCCCCAGTCATTATACATACTATTATATGGCTATAAAGCCATATTTTTGCTAGTATAATCTTATGAGTAAGGGGAGCTTTGAATGGGACGATGCCAAAGACTTGGCAAATCAAGCGAAGCACGGCCTTTCATTTTCCGAAGCTCAGTTTGCTTTCGCTGACCCAGATCGAGTAATCGCCCGAGACCTGGGACACAGCGATGAGGAAGATCGTTTTTATTGTTTTGGTAGCCTGGGTGAAGGTATCGTCACAGTAAGATTCACTTACCGTGACGAGGTTATTCGAATTTTTGGAGCTGGTTATTGGCGTAAAGGTAAACGAATTTATGAGCGCGAAAATCAAATACACGGATGAGCAGATAGGAAAGGTTGAGGTGGTGGCTGATATGCTTCCATCACCGGAGGAATTGGCGTTTAAGGAAGATACTGTGAAGGTCACAATTTCCTTAAGTAAGTCCAGTGTTGATTTCTTCAAACAGGAAGCGAAAAAGCACGATACAAAATATCAGCAAATGATCCGGCGTTTACTTGATGCATACACTCATGCGCAGAGCCGGCATATAACAAATCATTCAACTCGGACGCGCTAACGCGCGCCGGTTAATTCGGACGTTATGTTCTAGACACAATCTTGTTAAGGGCGTTTAATAATTAACAAATAGTAAGGAGAGGGTTATGGCTAAAGGTCGAGATGCACAAAAAGCAGGTAAAAAGAAATCTGAGAAAACATTGAAAGAAAAGCGTAAAGAAAAAAAGGAAAAGAAAGCCAATAAAAGATAAATATAATTTCTGAATTAAACATTTAGAAAGCGCTCTTTGAGATGCAAGAACATAACAAAACGTTAATGTTCGTTCCGGGCCTGCGGCCCCCCACCGGACGTTGCTCCGCAACGCCGCTTAACTAAGACGTTATACCTTTATGAGTAATTCATGAGTCAAATATGGAACGCCAACCAATATGTTAATCATGCTTCTTTCGTGGCAGAGCATGGTTCTTCGGTATTGGATTTGTTAAATCCGAAATCAGGTGAAAGGGTTCTTGATTTGGGTTGTGGTGATGGGACATTAACACGAAATATAGAAAAAAATGGTGTAAGTGTTCATGGAGTTGATTCAAGCCAGAGTATGATTGAAGCTGCCCTACAAAGAGGGCTTTCTGCCGAAGTGATGAGCGGTGACAAATTAACATTCAATAATGAATTCGATGCAGTTTTTACAAATGCTGCTCTTCACTGGATGACAAACCCAGATTCTGTTCTATGCGGAGTTTTTAATTCGTTAAAATCCAGTGGGCGCTTTGTTGGTGAATTTGGTGGCCGGGGTAATATAGGTGCTCTGGTAAATGCTATGAATAACGTTTTCGAAAGGCATCCAGAGTTCGGAAAATTTAATAACCCGTGGTACTTTCCTGGCGTTGAAGAATATCAACAGAAATTACAAAAATATGGTTTCTATGTTCATTATATTGAGTTAATCCCTCGACCTACACCTTTGAACTCTGGTGTAGAAGAGTGGTTAAAAATATTTTCCAATGGAATAACTAAAAATCTTAACCAAGAACAAGAAAATAGATTTTTGAATGAGGTTGAAAATTTAGTTAAGCCGCATTTGTTTATTGAAGACCACTGGGTAGCGGATTATGTCAGGTTGCGATTCTCTGCACAAAAGGTATAACAAAGCCATCAAATTGACCGCTTTACGCTACGCTTCAAGCGGCAATTTATGGCGGCGTTAGATGGATGATGCACGTGCTCTACTGTGCTGGGACTATTAATAAACTAATTCAAAATATATTTAGGAGTTGTATCAATGAGTGATGATAAGCAAATAGAAAATACCATACAGACATACTTTGATTGTATGTACGAATCAAGTGCCGAGAAGGCGCATACAGCATTTCACCCCAACGCGAAGATCACAGGCTATTTGGAAGATGGTCTCCATGAAATGACAGTGACTGACTTCGCGAATTTTGTTGAGAGTCAGCTACCATCACCAAAGGAAAAGGGTGAATCGGCTCGGCTTGATATTCTGTCAATTGATATTTCAGGTAATACTGCCGTAGCCCGAGTACGGGATGATTATTTGGGTATGACTTTCTTAGACACATTATCTTTCCTTAAAGAAGGCGATAAATGGAGCATCTACAACAAGCTTTTCCATGTAGAAGGACCATCAGGCTAAGATAAACAAAGATATCAAGAGATTTAGCCATTGATCAGAGAAGCAGGAATAAAGGATGCTGACCCCATTAGCGGGATGATTTCTGTTCTGTCAGAGAAGTTCATTACTTGTGACTTTTCTGATGAAGGCCGGGAGCGACTCCTGGCTTCGATGACGCCAGCTGCGATAACCAAGTACATCCAAAACGGTGACAGATACCATGTTGCTGAAAATGACGATGGAATTATGGGTGTCGTAAGTATCCGAAAGAATAGTCATTTGTATCACCTGTTTGTAGCTGAAACACACCAGAGACGGGGCCTGGCCAAAGCGCTCTGGGAAAAGGCAATGACAGAAGCACTCCACCGGGGAAACCCGGGTGAATTCACCGTTAATTCATCACAATATGCTCTACCTGTGTATGAACGCCTGGGTTTCGTGGCGCAGTCCAGACCAATCACAAAACATGGCGTTACCTATACGCCAATGCGGCGAGAGGCAGCGCATCATTTCTAATTACCCGATCGCATAGTGGATTTTGTATCTCCGCAGAAGTTGGTAGGGCCGGGGTTCGGGGGTATCATTATCAAATATGCCGCAGGAACCCCTGGCTGACACAGCGCGAAAGGATGAATTGTAATGAAACGCTTAATATTTGATGAAGAGCATGAGATGTTCCGTGATTCGGTACATCGTTTTATGCAGTCCGAAGTTGCCCCATATGTTGAGCAATGGCGTGAGGACGGCTGTTGTGACCCGGCCGTATTTCTGAAGGCTGGTGAACAGGGTCTGCTATGCATGTGGGCCGACGAGAAATACGGTGGGCTTGGTATCGGGGACTTCCGCTTTGAACAGGTCGTCATCGAAGAAACCATCCGGCACGGTGATATTGGCTTGTTCATGTCACTGCATAGCCGCCTGGTCGGACCATACATTGGCCACCTCGGTAGCGAGGAACTCAAAGCACGTTTACTGCCAAAGTGCATCAGCGGTGAGACTATCCTCGCCATCGCGATGACGGAGTCCCATGCCGGTAGTGACCTGGCAGGTATTAAATCCCGGGCTGTGCGGGATGGCGATGACTGGATTTTAAATGGCTCAAAGACTTTCATTTCAAACGGTATAAATGGCGGCGCGATCATCGTTGCAGCCAGGACGGTACCGGATAAGCCACATGGTATCGGCCTGTTCGTGGTTGAAAGCGACATGGAGGGTTTCAGCCGTGGTCGTAACCTGAAGAAAATGGGTCTCAAGGCCCAGGATACCGCTGAGCTGTTTTTCGAAAATGTTCGCGTACCCGTAGCCAACGTACTCGGAGACCCGGAAAAAGGTTTCTACAGCCTGATGCACCACCTGGCCGAGGAACGGTTGATCAGCGCCTGCCAGGAAGTCGCCCACGCCCAGGTCGCGTTTGACCTGACCATGGACTACATCCTCGAACGAAAAGCATTTGGCAGACCTATCGGCGCCTTTCAGAACAGCCGCTTCAAGATGGCCGAAATGCGTACTTCACTGGATGTTCTGCAAACCTTTATCGACCAGTGCGTGCTCTTGCACAACGATGGGGAGTTAAGTGCAGAACTGGCCGCCGAGGCCAAGCTGTTTGCCAGCGAACTGGAATCAACGGTGATGGACAACTGCGTACAGCTTCACGGCGGTTCAGGCTACATGAGCGAGTACCGCATTTCCCACATGTTCACCGATGCCCGCGTGTCCCGAATCTATGCCGGCAGCTCAGAAATCATGAAAGAAATCATCGCCCGCAGCATCGGTCTTGATGAACGGAAACTAATGGGCGGTAGGTAAACACAAACGGTTGCGTGCTAAAGAACCCCGGTTACAAGTGCCACACCAACCCCGAATAGCAGCACGCCAACCAGGGTTTGGACGCTGGTCATTTTGACTTTATGCAGATAGCGCTTACCCAACAGAACACCACAAAATGCCGATAGCGCGCCGGTCATCACCAACGACCAGCCACTGAAGTCACTCACATGGCCTCCAGCGGCAGTAAACAGCGCTACATAAACGGAAATACGGGTTAAATCGACCAGGAAACCAATCGCGGCATTGCTGGCAACAAAGCGTTCCGTGGTTAATCCCGCCTTGGCCAGGAATGCCGATCTCAATGCGCCCTGGTGACCGGACAACCCTCCAAAGAACCCGGAAAGCACACCACCCAGGGGCAAATACCGCCGGTCAAATTCCAGGTCACGGAAACGGGGCACCAACTCAAACAGTGCGAAACCAATCATCAACAGACCGATGATCAGTTTGACCGGTGTTATCTCCGAGAAAACCTCTTCGTTCACTTCGATGACAAGGCTGGAATCGGATTGGGCGAACCAGCCCAGCGCGAGCGCACCCAGGACCGCCGCGCCAATCGCCGGCAGCCCGAATTTCAACACGACTTCCCTATCTGCATGGCGACCCAACAGGGACACCTTGAACACGTTATTGGCCCCATGCACCATTGCCGTAGCGACCACAGCCATTTCAGCCGGGAAAAACAATGCAAAAACCGGCAACAACAGCGTCCCCAGGCCAAACCCTGAATAAAGCGTTAGTCCGGCAGCAAATAGTGCAGCAAGTGCAACGGCGATGTAAGCAGTCATGAGACAGGACTATTCGTGATAGATTTCAACGTAATTCTCCAGCTTTTTTATGCCCACAGATTACACAGATTAAGAGCAGGAACTCTCAGGTCGTGCTATTCACCTTGATACCTTTCTCAAACTAACCCTCGTTCTCATCCTTCTTTGCTCTTTCTTCTTTGCTCTATCCCTGCCCTTGCTCTTAATCTGTGTAATCTGTGTAATCTGTGGGCCGTTCTTGCTCTTGCTCTTAATCTACCAGCGCTCTCATCTTACTTTCTTCGCATAAACCTCCACTTCGCTCCAGACCCGCAGCAGGTTACCGCCCATGATGGCGCGGATGGTATCGACGGGATATTCGCGCTTGAGTAATTCCTCAATCAGGGCCGGGTAGTATGAAACATCTTTCATGCCGACCGGCAGACTGTCACCTACGCCGTCAAAGTCGGAACCAATACCGACATGCTCTGCACCGACCAGGCCGATGACATGCTCAAAATTTGCGACCAGGTCATCAAGTGTTGCATACGGAAAAGGGTTCTCTTTCCGGTAATCCTTCGAAAACTGTGCCGCCTCATCACCATGCTCTTCCAGGCCATTTGCCTCAAGATATGCGCTACGTTCTTCATCCATGGTGACATACCATTCCCTGGCTTTCTGGATAACAAACGAAGAACCGAAATTGATCTGGATAACACCGCCATTTTTTGCCAGCGCCTTGATCATCTCATCGCTCATATTGCGTTCCCAGCCGGGCGTAAAGTGGCGTGGTGACGAGTGTGAGGCGATCACCGGGACCTTGCTGAGCTCCATAACCTGGAAAAAAGCATCGTCGGTCACATGCGATATGTCGATCATGACACCCACGCGGTTCATCTCGGCCACGACTTCCTTGCCGAACGGACTCAGACCACCCCAATGATGATTATCATCATAGGATGAATCGGAAATATGGTTGCTCTTGCCGTGGGCAAGGGTGATATAGCGGATACCACGGTCAGCAAAGAAACCTACGTTTTCCAGCTTATGGTTAATCGGCGAGCCGTTTTCCATGCCCATGGCCAGGCCGACACGGCCACTTTGCGCGGCTTTCTTCGCATCTTCCACCGAGTAGACCAGCATGAACTTTTCCGGTGCGCGGGCGGCCATGGCCTCGACGGTATCGATCAACTGGTTGGCCAGTTCATAGCTTTCGCTGGCATCCCCATCTTCTTTTTCCAATTCCGCCGGCGTGAAGATAGACATAAAAGGTAGATTCAAACCGCCCTTTTTTGCTCTCGGATAGTCAAATTCACCGCCCTCGGTCGCTTTCGTTACGTCTACCCAACCATTATTTACGCGATAGGGCACATCAATATGGGTGTCTGTAAGCAGGTATTTTTGCGCAATCTCCTGTGCCTGATATTTTATTGATGGCTTGTCTGCCAGCACATTGGCCATCATTAAAGGCAGGCAAAAACCCGCACAGGTGAGTCTTAAACATGTCTTTTTTATTATCATAATCAATCCTTCTCTTGCTCAGCCAATAACTCGTAATCAACCATTCTGTCACCATCAAAAATCCAGCGACCCTGGAATCGCTCGCCGCGTATCATCATCGGCAGCCAGATAGCGTCATCCTCCCACATCTGCTCATAGGGAATCTCATCTAACGATACCCAAAGCGGTTTTGCCTCCAGACTCTCGGTGGGGATACCCTCAAAATCTGCGGTCCGGTATACCCACACGTGAATGGAGTAACCGTCAACAAACTGAAAACGATGCTGACCACAATACTGCAGGTTGGAAACAGTGATACCCAGTTCCTCCTGGCACTCCCGCACGGCGCAGTCCTCGGGTTTTTCACCCGGCTCAACCTTCCCGCCAGGACCGTTGACCTTGCCCTTTCCCAGGCCGGTTTTTTTGTTGATCAGCAGTATCTTGCCATCACGTATAACAAACACCAGGGTTGCAGGGTCTTTGGCCTGCCAGTTATCCCAGTCAACATCTGCAAGTTGATTCATGATGACTGGTCTTCAACTGTTACCAGGCGTTGTTTCGCAGCCCCCATGTAGCGGGCAAACACCGTTTCGTCATTTTCTGCGACTGCAGCGACAAGCTCATCCAGCACCTTGCGGAAATGTGCACTTACCTCGGCGGTATTATCATTTCCCTGCTGAATCTCGTAATACAAATGCGGGTTTTCAGACACGACCTGTGTCGCCACCTTCAACTGCGCGTTGAAGGTGGAACTGGAAATCTGTTTCAGCAACGGCACGGCCTCGCCGCTTTCCGCCAGGGCACCGGCAAATGCAATATTAACCAGGTGTGACAAGCCCAACACCCATGCCATGACCTCGTCATGCTCTTCAAGACTCAGTTCGACGCAGTCGGCTGCGGTATGGGCAAACAATGCCCTGGCCTCGGCAATGGCCTCCGGGTTACCCACATCCACGAACAGGATGTGGCGGCCGGATAAACCTATCTCATCGGGACCAAACATCGGGTGTACCGAACATATCCGGCAACCGCTTTGACGCATTGCGTCCAGGCCTTCACGCATCGGGCTTTTTAGCGATCCGATGTCGAAGACAAGGCATTCCGGTTTTAACGATGCCAACTGCAGGAGAATGTCATTAGAAGGCCGCAACGGAACGGCAACCACGATCAGGTCATAATCATTGACCGCAAGCTGCCAGTCATCCACCAGGTCAAATGGTGTATCGCCAGCCGCCTCGTCAGCAACGTCCACACTGTACCCCACCATATCGAGATAGCGGGACATCCATACACCCATGCGGCCGAGGCCACCGATAACCAGCGCACGCTGGCCCTGACCATGATCGGACTGAACCAGTTTGTGTGTTTCCTGGTTACTGAGGGAATGATGGATCAGGGTCTGAAGTATGTCGCGCGCGACAGAACCGTCGAGGCCCCGGGATTTGGCACGTGCCATGCCGCGATCGATAACCTCAGCCTCACGCGCGTAATGACGCAGTGGCAGGCCGGTTTTCAGCTTGTGCTCGGCGATCGTGGTGACCACCGCCTGGCGTTCGGCAATCAGGTCTACGATGCCGGTATCTATCTCATCAAGACGTTGGCGCAGTTCGAGCAACTCACCCGCTGTTAATGGTGCATCAGATGACATGCGCTTTACAAAACTTGCGTTTGCCCACCTGCAGTATGCCCTCAAAACCAGCTTCCAGTTGCAGCGAACGATCACTGACTTTCTCACCATCTATGCGCACGCCGCCCTGTTTCACCATCCGGAATGCATCGGAATTACTGGAAGTCAGTCCACATTGCGTCAGTGCCGTGGCAATACCGATGCCTTCCCCACCTGTATCCAGTGTTTTCTCCGGAATATCCTCCGGCATGGCGCCACCACGGAAACGGGCAATAAAGGTTTCGCGCGCCGCATCAGCGGCAGCACGGTCGTGAAAGCGTTCAACGATCTCTTCACACAGCAGAAACTTGATGTC
>Ga0190293_1000344_pt1 | contig 16497 bp, 17 predicted proteins | sample 48693001_MG_FD_161671 | JGI IMG/M metagenome (GOLD analysis project Ga0190293, IMG submission 161671) | Hydrothermal vent microbial mat bacterial communities from Southern Trench, Guaymas Basin, Mexico - 4869-30-0-1_MG | ecosystem: Environmental > Aquatic > Marine > Hydrothermal vents >...
TTCGCCGGATGCAATTCCCGGGGATATGCTGCCCGATGATGTGACAGGGCAGGATGTTTCAAAAGAGACAATTACGGATAGCTTGTACTTGCAGGTTGGCATTGATCCGGCCGGTGACTCAGGTGACATCTCGGGGTTTAGAGAGGTGGAAACAGCAGGTGAGGGCTTTGTTTCAGGGTCGATTGGGCCACCGACGCTTGAAGGAACACCAATGGTTTCAAGCACTGCTGAAGGTACCGATGAACCCAAGACCGTGGCAGCAGGTATTAACAACGCTACGCCCCTGGTGGAGAGACACGTTCTGATAGCGGGAAGGGATTCAGAAGTCTCTCAAAAAGTGGCCATAATCATTCCGGCCGTAGAGAATGAAAAGGGACCGCAGGCAGGTGTTCGTGACAGGATGTCTTTAGCATCAACAGAGACTTCCGAAAAGATATCAACCAATCGAGCCTTGCTGCTCACCGGACAGGATCATTCCGGGAACTTCCTGGAAGGACGTGACAGCGGTCATTCAGCTCCATCTGATGGAAGCAAACCAGGTATGCCGGATCCGCGGTTTGAGCATGTGGGCGTTCAGCGGGACTCGAATGTTTCCTCGATCAAACCGGAGATAACCGCTCCCGGGGCTTTTCAAAAAAGTGATCCTGATATTTTATTTCAGGTTGAAAAGATGACCTGGCCTTTAACGGGGACACCTGGAACAGGGGTTTCAGAGAAGGGTGAAATCATGGAGGCATCTCGTCTTCCATTGGAGCCGCGTGAGATCCGCACGTTGACCGATATCATCGAAAAAGCGGTCTGGCGCCAGGAAAATGGCCAGTCCCAGGCCAGGATTCAACTCAAACCGGCATTCTTGGGCCACCTGCACCTGAACGTGATTATGGATCAGTTGAAGGTGACTGTTGAAATCAGGGCAGAAACGCTCCTGGCAAGGGATTTTCTTGAAACGAATCTGCACGTGTTAAAGGCAGATCTTCAGCAAGGGGGACTCCAGGTCGACAAAATCGATGTCCTGGTGGACCCGAACCTGAATAACCAGCAGGAGCAGGGCCACACATCGGCCCAAAAACAGATGCATCGTATGAATGGACATTCGGAAGAGATGGTAACCCTTACAGATGATGAATCGGCAGAACCGAAAAAGGTGATTCCTTCAGGCAGAGAGGAAAACCAGATCGACTGTTTTGTCTAACCTGAACTGAGCGATTTTTCCCGAAGAGGTGTGCCGAGATCTTGATGGAGAAGAGTTCGCAAAAAACACAGGCATACCCGTGGATCTGTCGAGGCTTTTTGCGAACCCTCGATCCGCATGAGATCGGTGCAGATCGAGATAAAAATCGCTCAATTCAGGTCTAAGATGCTTTAAAAAAGGAGGTCGTGTAAAGATGGCCATAACTGCGATCAACGCCAATACCATTCCAAGTTCGGAGAACACTCAATCGACTACCGACGTGCTGGGCAAGGATGATTTCCTGCAGTTGCTGGTTGCCCAACTCCAGAACCAGGACCCGCTCAAGCCCATGGAAAGTACAGAGTTTACCGCGCAGCTGGCTCAATTCAGCTCCCTGGAGCAGCTTTATAATGTCAACGACAATTTGAACGGTCTGGGAGCAAACCAGCTGGCCATGAACAACACCCAGACGATTTCCATGCTCGGCAAATCAGCCTGGGCCTATGGAAATATTATTCAGAAGTCCGATACATCCGATATAGATATTCATTTTGGGTTGAGCGGGAATGCCGTTGAAACCGTTGTAAATATTTTCAACGCCCAGGGAGATTTCGTTAAAACGATTTCAGCAGGTGCCATGGAAGCCGGTGACCGTTTCGTTGCATGGGACGGCACCGACAGCGAGGGCCGCCTTGTTTCAGACGGGCTCTACCAGTTTGAAGTACTGGCGGGTGATGCAGAGGGAGGGGCTGTCTCGGCGGAGACCTTTATCGTCGGTGCCGTCACCGGGGTGACATTCGACGACAACGGTGTGGCCCATCTTCTTATCAACGATATGAGCATACCCATGAACAGTGTTGTGCATGTTGCTGAAACCGAAAATATAGCAGAAACAGGAGCATCCATTTTAACCTATTTTACGGAAAACTGGAGGTGAAATTATGATTGGTTCTTTATACACAGGAATATCCGGGCTCAATGCAAATTCGTGGGCCATGTCCGTCATCGGCGATAATATCGCGAATGTGAACACCACGGGATTCAAAAGCTCGCGTCCGTCCTTTGCCAACCTTCTCAATCAGTCCCTGGCGGGGTATACCGGCAACGAGGTTGGAAAAGGCGTTACCGTGTCAGGGCTGGATGCCAGTTGGAACCAGGGATCCCTTGAAACAACGGGTAATGCCACAGATCTTGCGATTAACGGAAAGGGCTTTTTTATCATGAGTGACAACGGCCAGGAATTTTATTCCCGGGCAGGTGCATTCCATTTTGACCAGGATGGCATGCTTGTGAACAGCGATGGTTTAGTCGTTCAGGGCTGGGATATTTCAACGAGTGGCATTATCGGCGGCGCCACCACCGATGTCACGGTGCCCATGGGCGGTACCGTGCCGGCCCAGAGCACAGGTGAATTTTTGGCCAATGTCAACCTGGATGCAACGGCTATAGATGGTGAAACATTTTCCACATCTTTTATTGTTTATGATTCTCTCGGAAATGATACTCCCCTGACGGTTACGTTCACCAAAACAGTCAACCCGAATGAATGGACCTGGGCGGCGACGATTCCGGCATCCGCCGGCGCCATGGCGGGTGGCGACACCGGTACCCTGACGTTTAATCCGGATGGAAGCCTGGCTGCCGGTGGTGTCGATCCGAGCATGAACGTCAACTGGAGTACGGGCGCCACCACGCCCCAGGCAGTTTCCTGGGATCTCTATGACGATACCACCGCATCAAATGGATCGGTGACCCAGCATGCCGTACCCAGCATTACTTCTTTTACCAACCAGGACGGATATATGGCTGGAACCCTCCAGAGTATTACCATTAACGAAGAGGGTAATATCTCCGGCACCTATTCAAATGGGCAGATCAGCAGTCTCTATCAGATCGCCATTGCCGATTTTCCGAGTTATGCAGGACTTACCAAGCTGGGAGGTAATCTTTACGCCGCATCTCTCGATTCCGGGCAGGTGCTTCGCGGGGTTCCCGGTGAAGGCAGTATGGGGGGCCTCAGCACCAATGCACTGGAGATGTCCAATGTGGATCTGGCAACGGAATTCGTTCGCCTCATCACCACCCAGCGGGCGTTCCAGGCCAATTCGAGGGTTATCACCACCAGCGATGAGATCTTGAACGAACTGATAAACATCAAACGTTAAAAATAAACCGGCCGCGCTGCAATCAGCGCGGCCGGTTTATTTTCGTTAAGACCATGTTTGATTCTACCTTTTATTGCTGCCCCCGGGTATCCTCCCCTTTCCTTGGCTGTAGGCATTAAGCAGTTTACGACTAATAACGGAAGGCTTACCTAAAACCTAACACCTAAAACTTAAAACCCAACACTTAAAACCGGTATTCCTTACCGTCAAGTTGTTGACAATATTTTAAAAAATTGACGGTTTTTGTATTTTCCCCCCTGTCATCGGCATTCCACATTTCGCCCGTATGGGTTTGAACCATATATTCCCCCCCGAAAAAACCAATAATTAAAAAATAAAATCAATTGGTTGTACTTGTTCTTCTCTGTGAAGGTTTTTTTTACCGGCAAATGCCATTCGTTGGCATGCTACATGCAAAATACGTATGAAAATCAGATAATTTTCATCGTATGGGGAGTAGCAACACTATGTCGAAAAAACTGATCATTATTTTGTCCGCCGTCATGTTTCTGCTTGTGCTGATGATGGGTGGTGTTTTTTTTATGATGTGGAGCAAGGTCTCCAACATGGCGAGTCAGATAGAACCCGAGAAAGAACCCGAACAGGTAGAGGCCGTGGTTGATGAACAGCAGGTTAAACCGATATTTCCGCTGAAGTCGTTTATCGTCAATCTCGCCGGAGACAACGGCAAGCGCTATCTTAAAATTAAGATGGACCTGGAGATCGCCAAAGAAGAGCTTAATGACAGCATCCGGCAGCGAATCCCGCAAATCCGTGACAGCATTATGATGATTTTAACATCGAAACGGTATGAAGACATTAAAGACACGGCGGGAAAGATCGCCCTGCGCCAGGACATCCAGAAGCAGGTAAATGTCTTTTTCAAGGAACCCTGTGTTTCAAATGTTTACTTTACAGATTTTGTCATACAATAAGGGTGTTGCAGCATGTCAAATGAAATCTTGTCCCAGGAAGAAATCGATGCCCTGTTAGGTGCCATGGACAAGGGTGAGGTTGATTTGGAGACGAATTCGGAGGCCGTCGTCGAGACGGAAGACTACGATATCACCTCCCAGGAAGTACACATGAAGGATGATTTTGATGCCTTGGCGGAAGTGTACGAAAAATTCACCCGGCATGTAAGGGGCACCCTCGAGGCCCGGCTTCAAACCAATGTAGTGATCCAGGCCACCTCCAAAAGCATCGTCAAGTATGGCGACTTCATCGGAGCTCATACCCGTCCAAGCGGATTTGGTATCTTTTCTATGACACCATTGATCGGAAAAGGTCTGATGGTTTTCGATCCGCGACTGTTTTTTATCATGATGGATTGTCTGGCGGGTGGAACCGGCAAACCACCCAAGAAGATTCGAGATTTTACACCCATTGAATCGGGTATCATGCGAAGACTGTTCGGGGATATCCTCAAGGACCTGGAGAAGGCCTGGCAGGTGGTTTATGCGGTCAGGATATCGCTGATAAAAGATGAAACCAACCCGGAATTTCTGCATGTGGCCGATCCCGCAGATTTGATGCTCGTCAACCAGTACGATATTAAAGTGAATTCATCTTCCTCCCAGATGCATGTTTGCTTTCCCTATCTCATGCTGGACGCCATCAAGCATGAACTTTCCTCCGGGTACATGCAATCAAAAAATACGGAGCAGGTTTATACGGAAAAGTTGAAGCAAATGTTACGCATGACACCGGTAACCGTCATAGCAGAGTTGGGGAAAAGTTTTCATACCGTGAGGGATATCCTGCATTTGAAACAGGACGATGTCATTACTCTCGATAAAGGGCCGCAAGACCATGTTACCGTCAGCGTCGAGTCGGTTCCCAAGTTTCAGGGAATGGCCGGCATCGCAAAAGGGAACCGTGCGGTTCATATTTTTGACATGGCTCAATAAAACAGGAAGGAAGGTAACACATGGAAGCCGATATGGGGAAGAATTCAACAAGTCCCGGAACGAGCCAGGAAGTGATCAATGAAGGCACCATGGCAAAGCAGGGTGCCCAGGGGATGAAAAAAGCTGAGACACGTCAGGGGGATGCAGGTGCCGCCCCCAAGGCTGTAGACCTGAATTCTCAGGCCGGCACCCCTGTCCAGGGGAATCTGGATTTTGTTCTGGATATTCCGATGATGCTGACGGTGGAGCTGGGGCGTAGCCAAATGCTCATCAACGAACTGCTGAAACTTGGGCGCGGGTCGGTGATCGAGTTGTCCAAACTATCTGGCGAGCCATTGGATATCCTGGCAAATCAACGCTTGATTGCCCGCGGAGAAGTGGTGGTTGTCAATGAAAAATATGGCATCCGCATCACGGAAATCATCAGCCCGGCGGAACGTGTCGAGAGACTCAAATGATTGATCAACCCGACTTTATCGCGACCGCCATTAAAATGTTTTCAGCGTTGTTGCTGGTGTTGGGCATCTTCATGGGGTCCTTTTATCTGTTGCGACGCGTGCTTAAGAGAGATGTGGCGGCCCCGGGAAGAAGATTCATCAGAATAATCGATAGAAGCTACATCGGTGTCAAGAAAAGCGTGACCCTTGTGGAGGTGTCTGGAAAGGTCCTGGTCCTGGGGGTTACCAACGATCATATTTCACTCTTAACACAGATAGAAGATCCGGACAGCATTGAACAACTGAAGGGAACCCGTACCACCGGGGTTCCTATGAGTTTCTCAAACCATTTGAGCCGGCTGTTGAAGAAAGCAAGTGATGGCAGGACACGAAAGGAAGCCTCATCTGTTCAGGCGACAATCGATTGATGACCTATCCCTCTTACATAAAGATAGCCACACTGTTGCTGGTGGTGTCGATCCTCTGGTTGCCTGCGGAAGGACTGGCTCAGGATTCGGACGGCAACCCGGCATATCTGAATATTCGTCTGGACAAAATACAAGCGCCCGAAGACATGTCGGTGGTATTGAAGATATTTCTGTTGCTGACGGTTCTTTCGCTGGCGCCGGCAATTCTGGTGATGCTGACATCGTTCACCCGGATTGCCATTGTGCTTTCCTTGTTGCGCCAGGCCCTCGGTACCAATCAGATGCCACCCAACCAGATTATCATCGGTCTTTCATTGTTTCTGACCGTCTTTGTCATGATGCCGGTCTGGGAGGCCATCAATGAGGAGGCCCTGAAGCCATACATGGCGAAAAAGATGGACCAGGAAACGGCCCTGAAACAGGCGATTCAGCCTTTAAAGAAGTTTATGTTAAAACAGACCAGGAAGCAGGATCTTGCATTGCTCATGAACATCAGCCGGTCAGATCGTCCCAGGAACAGCGATGATGTTTCCTTCCCCGTACTGATACCGTCTTTTATTATCAGCGAGTTGAAGACCGCTTTTCAAATGGGGTTTCTGCTTTACATACCGTTTCTGGTCATCGATATGGTTGTGGCCAGCGTATTACTTTCCATGGGCATGATGATGTTGCCGCCAGTCATGGTTTCGTTACCATTTAAGTTGATGATTTTTGTGCTGGCCGACGGCTGGCATCTGATCGTTGGTTCTCTCGTGAAAAGTTTTTTTCCTTGACAGGATATGGGGCGATCTAAGGGCTCGCGCAAAAATAACTTAACATTTTAGGCGCTCATCCATCCCGCCTGGTGGCGTTGCGAAAACTCGAAATATCCAGATATTCCTTACGTTTTCGCGCCTTGCCAGCCAGGCGCCTGGGCACCTAATTCTGTGAACTTATTTTTATGCGAACCCTAAGGAGTTTTGCAATATGTCTCCGGAATTCATAACAGGTTATTTTCTCTTAGCCATAAAAACGGCGATTCTGCTGGCGGCACCCATGCTGGTGGCAGGTCTGGTGATCGGTGTTCTCGTGAGTATGTTCCAGGCTGCAACTCAGATCAACGAGATGACCCTTGTTTTTGTTCCCAAGATGCTGGGTGTGGCCATTGCGCTGCTGGTCTTTTTTCCCTGGATGCTGAAGCTGATTGTTACTTTTACACAGAATCTGCTTATAGATCTGCCCATGTATATAAGGTGAACCCAATGAACCCAATAAGCTCAATAAACTAAAAGACGATGCAGACACTGAACTTCGATATTCCCGTGACACAACTGGAGCTTTTATTCCTCGTGTTTTTCAGGGTCAGTGCCATGCTGATGACCATCCCGTTCTTTAACAGTAGGAATATTCCGGTCCTTTTTAAGGTTGGCCTGGCTGCTTCCATGAGCGTGCTCATGATGCCGTTGATTGAAGGCACTCACTTGACCATGGCGCAGGACGTTCTGGCTTTGTCGCTTCGTTTGATTGGAGAAATTGCCATTGGTGCCATCATCGGAATTGCCGTTCAGATGGTTTTCACTGCGGTGCAGATGGCAGGGCAGTTAGTGGGATTTCAGATGAGTTTTGCGATTGCCAACGTTGTTGACCCGGCCGGCGGAAACCAGGTGCCGCTGCTCTCGCAATTCAGTCACGTACTGGCGATGCTGATTTTTCTGGCCACCAATGCTCACCATCTTCTCCTGCGCACTTTAACCGAAAGCTTTTACTTGATTCCACCCCTGAGCTTTCACTATCGGCAGGCCTTGGTGGAACAGGTCATGATGTTGGCAGGCAATATGTTTGTTGTGGCCATAAAACTGGGTGCACCCATCATTATCGTGCTGTTGTTGACGAGTGTAGCCATGGGTCTCATGGCGCGAACGGTGCCTCAGATGCACGTTTTCATCGTTGCTATGCCGTTGAAAATAGCTGTGGGATTTATTTTCCTGGGGTTTGCACTGCCCTATATGTCAGCGTTTATAGGCCGGCTTTTTAATGCCAATGGCGCAGACATAATGACTCTCCTGAAGTTGTGTCGAGGGGGTGTGTGATGTCGGGAAAAAAAAATCAGGATAAAACCGAGTCTGCAACACCCAAGAAGCGGGAAGACGCGCGAAAAAAAGGACAGGTAGCGGTCAGCCGCGAGATTCCGTCCGTGTTTATTCTCTTTATGACCATGGGCGTATTCTTTTTTCTGGGTGGGCAAATGTTCAACAATCTTTCGAGTATGATGCGGGATGCATTGCAGAACAGCATCACCCTGGAGTTACAGGAACTGTCCGTCGTCCGAATTTTCTCGGCGATTCTGGGAAAACTCTTCTGGATTCTATTTCCTTTGATGACGGCGATCATGCTGGCGGGTATTGCCGCAAATCTTTCTCAATTTGGGATCCTTTTCACGGGCAAGACGTTGATACCCAAGCTGTCTAAACTGAACCCCCTCAGTGGGATGAAAAGGCTTTTTTCCCTGCGTTCCCTGGTGGAGGTCGCAAAGGCACTGTTGAAAATCCTCATAATCGGCCTCGTCGCCTATGCAACACTTCGACGGCATTTTTCGTTCCTGCCGGAATTGATGCGCATGGAAGTCCTCGATATTCTCAGTTTTACAGGGCGGGTGTCTCTTGAAATCTGTTTATACACCTGTCTTTCGCTCATAATTCTGGCTGGTCTGGACTATGCCTTCCAGCGATGGCAATATGAGAATGACCTGAAAATGACCAAGCAGGAAGTCAAAGAGGAATGGAAACAACGGGAAGGCGACCCCATCGTAAAGGCGCGAATCAAAAGAGTTCAGCTGGAAATGGCACATAGACGCATGATGGCGGAAGTCCCGACTGCCGACGTGATTATTACGAACCCAACCCAGTTGGCTGTGGCGTTGAAGTTCGATACGGAAAAGATGGATGCACCACAGGTGGTGGCTAAGGGTGCCGGGTACGTTGCGGCGCGGATCCGGGAAATTGCTGAATCATCAGGGGTTCCAGTTCTTGAACAGAAACCCCTGGCACAGGCCCTTTTTAAATCGGTGGAACTTAGAGAAACAATTCCCCTGACGCTTTATAGAGCCGTGGCTGAAGTGTTGGCCTATGTGTATCGGATTAAGGGGCGCCAACAAGTGCAATAAGCAGGTATTATTTGTATAAAATTATGATGAATCAAATTGTGTAACAATTTGATTGGAGTGAGATATTCATGGAAACCACAACGCTGAATCAGATACCCGGACTCTCTTCGCTATTTAAAAATGCGGACGTTTTTATGGGTTTTGCCGTTATGTGTATCCTGGTGGTGATGATCATACCGGTCCCGCCGATGCTCCTCGATTTTTTGCTGTCTTTCAACATTACCTTCTCGGTGATCATTCTTCTCGTGGGGATGTATGTGGTCAAGCCCCTTGATTTTTCAGCTTTCCCGTCGATCCTCCTTCTGGCTACGCTACTCCGCCTGGCTCTGAATGTGGCTTCAACGCGAATCATTCTTTTGAATGGTAACGAGGGCACCATGGCCGCGGGAAAAGTGATCCATGCATTCGGCAACGTAGTTGTGGGTGGGAATTACGCTGTGGGCGTAATTATATTTCTGATTTTGGTGATCATTAACTTTATTGTTATAACCAAGGGCGCCGGCCGGATTGCAGAGGTGGCCGCGAGATTTATGCTCGATGCCATGCCCGGCAAACAGATGAGTATCGATGCGGATTTAAATGCGGGTTTGATATCGGAGCAGGATGCACGTGAAAGACGGCGCCTGATTGCACAGGAATCAGAGTATTACGGCGCTATGGATGGTGCCAACAAGTTTGTCAGAGGTGATGCTATCGCCGGGATTATTATCACGCTCATTAATATCGTGGCCGGACTGGGTATTGGCGTGTTCCAGAATAACATGTCTTTTGCCGAAGCTTCACAGACCTACACGCTTCTGACTGTCGGTGATGGCTTGGTGACGCAAATTCCAGCCCTGGTAGTATCAACAACCGCAGGTATCGTGGTCAGCAGGGCAGGAACCGATGCAAGTCTCGGATTTTCCATTGTATCCCAGATTCTCCATCAGCCCCGTGCAATTGCAATTGCATCTATTATCCTATTGTGTATCGGTCTGTTTCCAGGGTTCCCCACGAGTCCGTTTGTTTTTCTGGCATTGCTGACGGGCATAATCGCCTATTTGGCATATCAGCTAAAGGAAACGCAACCGGAAGAGACGAGCAAAGAGACTGCCACGTCAATAGAAGAAGTGCCGGAAAAAACGTATCTGCTGCAACCACTGGATTCTCTGGCACTGGATGTTGGATACGGGCTTATTCCCCTGGTTGACCCGGACCAGGAGGGTGAACTGCTGGATCGTATTAAATCGATCCGTCAACATATTGCCCGAGAGATCGGCATCATTATTCCATCCGTGCATATCCAGGATAACATGCATCTAAAAGCAGGGGAATATACCATAAGCCTCAAGGGTAACGAAGTGGCCAGGGGCGAAGTGATGATGAACCATTACCTGGCAATGCAACCGGAGGGTGTTCAGGCGCAGATTGAGGGGATCGACACTCAGGAACCAACCTATGGACTTCCGGCCAAGTGGATCCGGGAAGATCAGAAAGAGGCCGTTCTTGCCAATGGTTTCACGGTGGTCAATGCACCGACGGTTCTTGTAACCCACTTGTCGGAGATCATTCGTCAGCACGCTCCGGAATTGATCGGAAGGCAGGAAACTCAGGAGATCCTCGAAAATATCAAAGAAACGTTTCCTAAAGTAGTCGAGGAACTTGTGCCCAATCTGCTACCCCTGGGAGCCGTGGTGAAGGTTCTGCAAAATCTTCTGCGTGAAAAAGTGCCGATTCGCGATATGCTGACCATATTGGAAACGTTAGCCGACTGGGCTCCGGCACAGAAGAATATTGACCAGTTGACCGAACATGTCCGGCAGGCGCTGTCACGAAGCATTACAAAAATGCATCAGACGCCCGAGGGAAAACTCGTGGCTATCACGCTGGAACGATCGGTTGAAACGCTTGTTTCAGAATCGGTTCAACACACGGATCAGGGAGATTTTTTGGCTTTGCCGCCGGATATGGCGCATCGATTAATCAACGCTCTTGCCAAGGATCTGGAAAAATTTTCAAAGATTCAGACACAGCCGACCATCCTCTGCTCTTCGGAAATTCGGATGCATCTCAAGAAGTTTATTGACCGGTTTTTACCAAGCATCTCTGTTTTGTCGTTCAACGAGATTTTGAATAACGTACAGGTTCAGTCTTTAAGTACCGTGGAGATTTCAAGTGCAGATTAAGACATTCGAAGCAGACAATATGACAGAGGCCTTGAAAGCGGCCAAAGAAGCATTCGGGCCGGAAGCTGTAATACTCGGAGTCAAGACGAACAAACCAGCCGGGCGGTTTCTGGGAAAATGGAAAAAGCAGAAGGTGACCCTGACAGCGGCAACGGATACGTCTTATGCAGTCTATGACGAGGTATCCATTTCAAAAAAAAAGCCCGCCTCGTTCACCACATCGCCTCCGATTTTTCGTTCCCCGGAGAGGAAGCCATCCCGGTCTATATCGAATGATCGCGGGACTTCTATTCGTTCTTTTTCCCGACCGACGAACAGGCCTTCAGTCAAAGACATGCTGCCGGCAAGTTATGTGAAAAAATTGTTCTGGTTGCATCAGCAGATGTTGATGGCAGGTGTCGCTGAAGATAGCGTTCAGGAACTGATGGTGCTTGTTCATACGGTTGCGGTCGGAAGAGCCCGAATTTCGGAAGAAATTTTGATGGATATTCTGGAAAAGGCGATCCAGGACCGGATACGCATGAGGCCGGATCCCAATACCGATAAAGGTCTTCCAAAGCGCATGGTGTTCGTCGGTCCCACGGGTGTTGGTAAAACCACCACCATTGCCAAGATAGCGACAATATACAGCCACCAACGAAAATCGTCCATCGGACTGATAACGCTGGACGATCAGCGGATTGGCGGTATTTCACAGCTTGCCATATATGCGCGCATCCTCGGCATTCCCATGAAGGCTGCCTCATCGCCCCTGACCTTACGCAAGGCACTCAGAAATCTATCGGACAAACAGCTTATTCTGGTCGATACAGCCGGTGTAAACCCGAATGATCTTGAGCAGCTTAACAAAATCGAGCTGTTGATTGCGGAAATTGAAACACCCCATGTTCACCTGGTGTTAAGCACAACCACCAAAGCAAGAGACTTGAATGTCATTTTGGATGCTTTTCAACCGTTCCCTGTTCGGAACTTAATATTCACCAAGCTGGACGAGAGCACCACTCAGGGAAACATTCTAAGCCGGGCCATACAAACAGGCATACCCCTCTCATATTATGCGGATGGCCGAAATATTCCTGACGATATCCATGTCATGACGGCCAAGCGATTGATGCGGATGATTTTTAACGAAACCAGCCTACGGCGAGCCAAGTCCGCCTCTCCTGAAATTCTGGCGGAACGACTGCATGTCTTTGAAAGTGAGCTGGAAAAACATCCATTGAAATTCAGGCCCTACCGAACCGTCAGCACCGAATGGGGAGAAGAAAACGGGAAAACTCCCTACGTCGAATATGCGCATACAGCGGAATCGAATGGGGGTCGGTAATGCCGCAATCAACAGGGAAGACAGATATAAGTATGAAAAAGGATCCATCCACAAATATTATCAGCTTTCAGGAACGGTTGTTGAAAAAAACATCTGTTCGCATGATGCCCACGAATGATCCGAAGACGGCACTGCCCAAAATAATTGCTGTTAGCAGCGGAAAAGGGGGAGTGGGTAAGACGAACATTGTTGCCAATCTTGGCTATGTCCTCAGCGGTTTTGGAAAAAAAATTCTCATTATGGACACGGACCTGGGTCTTGGTAACCTTGATGTCTTGCTGGGTATTACGCCTAAATACAATATCTCCCATGTCATATCGGGTGAAAAAGCTATTGTCGACATCATGGTGGACGGCCCGGGAAAGATGAAGATATTGCCGGCATCCTCCGGGATACAGGCTTTGACCCATCTGACACGTTCGCAAATGGATCTCATCAGTGATCAGATGCTCCGTATTGTCGCTTCATTTGATGCTGTATTGATCGATACGGCCGCCGGCATTTCCTCGAATGTTCTCTATTTTAATGCCAGTGCCCAGGATGTGTGCGTTGTTGTTACGCCTGATCTGACAGCCATAACGGATGCATATGCCCTGATGAAGGTCTTATCGATCCAGTATGGTATTTCCGGTTTCAGACTTCTTGTGAACCAAGTGGAAAACGCCGGAGAGGCGCGGGAAATATTTAATCACCTTGAACTGATCACCCGTCAGTTTTTGGACATATCGATTCATTTCATGGGCCATATTTTAAAAGATGACAATATACCAAAAGGTGTGCGCTGCCAGAAAATGGTCAGTGATATGTATCCGAAGTCACCGGCGTCGGTATGTTTCAAGGTTGTTGCACAACAGATATATGACATGATGCAGAATTAAACCCACTATCCTGGAAATGTCATCCCATTTCCGGAGCATGTGTTTCAGGAGTTTCTTGGTATATGGTAGGATTTGCGAAAACCCGTACAGATTACAATCCCGGGGATAATCACCAGGAGAGAGATGCGTTGATCCTGGAACATCTACCTCAGGTGAAACGGACTGTCCAGCGGATTGCCGCCCATTTGCCGGCGAGTGTCGATAGAGATGATTTGATCAATGCCGGCATTATCGGGCTCATCCAATCTGCGGAGCGATTTGACCCCACCCGGGAGAACGCCTTCATGACGTATGCACAGATCCGAATTCGTGGAGCGGTTCTCAGTGAATTGCGTTCAAGAGATTATCTAAGCCGGCCGGCCAGAAAACGTTTCCGAGAACTCGAGGAGACCTATTGCCGGTTGGAGCAGGATAACAACGGTGATGTGAGTGAGGAGTTGCTGGCTGAAGCAATGGGTCTGACCCTCGAAGAGGTTTATGACATTCGATCCAGGGCATGCCTCAGCTTTATACGGATGGAAGATCTGGGTATGCTCAGTAAGAAGGAACAGGCATCCGCTTTCAGAGAAATTGCCGATATCCGTGCTGTAGACGCTCTTGAAAATGCTCAGTTCAAGGATATTTTCAATTCTCTCAGCCAGGAAATCGAAAAGCTGCCTGAAAAGGAGAGGATGGTCATTTCGCTTTATTACGCAGATGAACTCACCATGAAGGAAATTGGCAAGGTCTTGGATATAACGGAATCGCGGGTGTCTCAGATTCACGCGGCTGTGATTATTCGGCTTAGAAGACAACTGAGACTGAAGGGACATATTGGTGATACCTGAACTGAGCGATTTTTTGCGAACCCTCAATCCGCAAGAGGTCGGTGCAGATTAAGATAAAAATCGCTCAATTCAGGTGATAGCTAAACCGAAATTCTAAGCGGGGGCAACAGCATGGCGGACCCGATACGACTACCGAACCGTACGCCAAAAGATCTTTCTACGGCAAAGGTTACGCGAACAGCCCAACAGAAATTCAAGAGGCGGCAGAAAAGGGAAAAGTGGAATCAAGACATGCGGCATCCGTCAAACAAGGAGCAGGGAAGGTCGCCCATGAACCGCAATGATTCAGGCATGGCCGTCCAGAATTCGAATAAAAAGAAAGTTACTAAAAGGGCTTTACGGGACAGATCTGCCGGCAAACCTGATCGCGACCAGGGAAACGTTATCGACATCCGCGTTTAGCCTATAGATTGAAAGAAGGAGTTAGGATGAACCTATCCATGCATGACCTATTATTGCTATCGCTGCAGTTTTTCTACGCCTTCGGCGGACTGATCCTTATGGGTTCGCTGATATTCAACATCATGAAGAATCAGGCACTGGTCAATGAAAAGCGACTTCGGTTTGAACAGGATTTTGATGTGGAACTGACTTCGCAGTTGGCAGAACAACAGTTCAAGGTTCCCTTGGGCATCAGGCATGCAGGGGCAATAAAGGATACCGTCCATCATCGTGAAGTCCATAAAACAAACAGCGGAGCGTCCGGGACATTACCAGGGTCCGGGATAACCGAGGATGATATCCCCCTGAAGGAGCGGCCGGTTCCTGTGCGTGAAAATGTCATCGGACAGGGTAAGGTGAGTCGCTACAGGGTAGCTGCCGGCTTGGCGGCCAGGGGCTTCAATGCCAAAGATATCCGGCATCGGGTGGGGCTCCCTCAATGTGAAATCGACCTGATTGCAAGCATCCATGACACGTTTGCGAAGGGACGCTGGGAAGCGCATCAATCGATGCTGGATGCGATCGATTCGGGTCTTTGAATAGCGTATCAATCTGTAAATAGTATAAATCGGACAGTATACGGGTAGGCAAGAAAGGGGCCTCTCGGCAAATTTTGCCTGTTTCAGGAGAACTGGGGATGAATATACAGCAATATTTTATTATAACCAATTGATATATATTTAGAATTGCATATCAACACTGTTGGCTCACAATTTGCATTAATTTGGGCATACAGTATAATTCGGATAAGGAGATCATGGATGTCGGATGCGGTGTATAGTGCAACTGCAGGTGCTTTGATTCAGCAATATCGGCTGGATATTTTGTCCAACAATCTGGCCAATGTTAATACGGTTGGTTTCAAGGAGGACCGAACCTATTTCCAACTCCTCGAAACAGAGACCATGGAGCTACCCGGATCAGATGTAGATGCAAGACCCTATATAGCACCGATCTTGTCGGGTGATCCGTCGCTGGAATACTATGTCAAATTTACCCAGGGCTCCCTGCGTCAGACTGGAAATCCGCTTGATCTGGCTATTGAAGGTGATGGCTTTTTCAATGTCCAAACCCCCGAGGGTGTCAAGTACACGCGTAATGGAAATTTTATGCTTGGGGAGAATGGTCTTTTGATGACCCCGGAAGGATATCCTGTGCTGGGCCAGGGTGGCAACATTCAGTTGGAGGAAGAGGGGCCCATTACCATCGACAGGGAGGGCAACATAGAGGTGGACGGCAGTACGGTTGGTTCTATCCGTGTTACACGCTTTCCCGATTCCCAGAACCTCCAGAAGGTGGGGGAATCGCTTTTTAGGGCATTGGACAATGGTGCATCGGCAATACCGTCCGAAAATTTTGCGATGATGCAGGGCTATGTCGAGCTTGCCAATGTAGACCCTGTCAGGGGCATGGTGGAGATGATTGAAGCCCTGAGGGTTTTTGAAGCTTACCAAAAAATACTGGAGACACTTGATGAGGTGGATTCACAAGCTGTTGGGGAAGTGGGTGTGGTGGCCTGATAATTAAAGGGTTCAAGGGTTCGAGGATCCAAGGGTTCAAGGGTGGCTGACGGCTTATGGCAGACAGCACCGCGGCAAATAACCCA
>Ga0190293_1000345_pt1 | contig 16481 bp, 10 predicted proteins | sample 48693001_MG_FD_161671 | JGI IMG/M metagenome (GOLD analysis project Ga0190293, IMG submission 161671) | Hydrothermal vent microbial mat bacterial communities from Southern Trench, Guaymas Basin, Mexico - 4869-30-0-1_MG | ecosystem: Environmental > Aquatic > Marine > Hydrothermal vents >...
GAGGGTGAAGCTGGGACCTGATGCCGGAGATATCCTACCCGACATTTACGATCAGAACAGAATATCCGGGTGCCGCACCGGAAGAGGTCGAGAATATAGTTTCAAGGCCGCTCGAGGAACAATTAGGGCTGATAAAGAACCTTATCTCACTGACATCTGTATCCCGTCCTGAACAATCAGATATTATCCTTGAGTTCACCTGGGATGTGAATCTTGACCGTGCCGCGCAGGAGATCAGGGAGAAGATCGACCAGACCTACCTTGACCGGGCAGTAGAAAGGCCGATGATACTCCGTTATGATCCGTCACTTGACCCGATCCTCCGGATAGGAATAGTTAGCGATATTCCTCTAATTGACCTCCGGGAACTGGTTGAAGATGAAATTGCCCGTGAACTCGAATCTATCCCCGGGGTGGCAGCCGCCAGAGTAAAGGGCGGACTTGAAAAAGAAATTCTGGTAAAACTCGATGAGGAAAAACTCGCAATAACCCAGATAGCTTTTAATGATGTAACAAGACGTCTGACTCAGGAAAACATCAACCTAGCCGGTGGGAACATAAAAGAGGGAGAAACAGAATATATTGTAAGAACCTTGAATGAATTCAGATCAATGCGTGAAATAGAGAACATAATAATCGCAAAAAAAGGTGATATTGCCGTCAGATTAAAAGATATTGCCGAAATCTCCTATAGCCATAAAGAACGAAAGGTAATTACCAGAGTTAATAAAAAAGAGAGCATCGAGATAAATATATTCAAAGAAGCCGACGCAAATATTGTTGCTGTCAGCCAGATGGTCAAAGATAGATTGTTCGGAACACCCGAACAGCGTGAATTTGTAAAAAACCTTAAAAAAAAGAAAAGCGGAGAGAAAAAATCTTTCAGAGAGAAAATAAGAGAGAAGGAAATGACTGCATTCCTCGCCCACAGACTTCCCGAAAATATTTCATATAACATCCTCACCGACCAATCGATCTTCATCGAAAATTCTATTAACGAAGTTAGGAATACTGCTGTTTTGGGTGGAATATTTGCAATTATTATACTTTATCTATTTCTTCAGAATTTTTCCACTACTCTGATTGTCGCTATATCAATTCCACTTTCGATCATTGCTACTTTTGCACCTTTAAGCTTTTTTGAGGTCAGCCTGAACATAATGTCCCTTGGTGGACTTGCTCTGGGCATTGGAATGCTGGTCGACAACTCAATTGTTGTAATGGAGAGTATTTTCCGATGCAGAGAAGAAGGCGATGGATGGGTTGAATCTGCAGTCAGAGGTGTATCCGAGGTTGGAGGAGCTGTTATTGCTTCTACTCTTACCACAATTGCAGTTTTCTTCCCGATTGTTTTTGTTGAAGGGATAGCCGGACAGATATTCGGAGACCTTTCACTTGCAGTTGTTTTTTCATTACTTGCATCTCTTATGGTTTCACTTTTTTTCATTCCAATGCTTGCTTCACGAAAATTCGGAAAAACAGAGAAGCCATCTCTACCCGGTTTTAAATTTAATTTCGAATCGGAAAGAAATGTTAAGAACTGGTTCATGATTTTTGTTCAGGCACTATCATACGTTGCTCTGATCGGATTGGAACTTATAACAATATTCCTGGTCCAGATAGTATCGTTGGCCATAATAATTATATATCCGCTGATCGCATTGATAGATAAGATTTTCAAAACCGAAATCAGGGAGCTCGCTGCCGGTTTTTCAAATTTGGCAGAAGAAAAATTTGCCCGGAAAAAAACCCTCTGGGATAATTATTTCACCAATACTCCATTTACAACATTTATTACTTCAATGAAAAACAGAACTCCATGGATTACAGGTTCTTTCAGTAATTTTTCAGATGCAGTGTCCGGAAAACCAAACCTCCTAAAAAAGATTTTGATTTTTGTGCCTGCATTGTTGAAATTGCTTTTCTGGGACCTGACAATTTCCTATCTTTACTATTTGATCAGATTTCTCATTAACTCTACCCTCGCAATATTTTCCCGTCTCCTGTTCACACTTGTTGCGTCATTTATAATTCTGGGAAAAGCTCTTTTCATAGTTCTATTGACGTTTCTGGCTCCTGTTATAAAGGTTGTTAACTTGATTTTTGGTAAGTTTATCAGTTTTGTGAATGATAATTATCCAAAGCTTTTAAATATTTCTCTGAAGAATGACACAAAGATAATTTCGTCAGTATTAATAGTTTTCCTGATCACGATCCTGGTCATCCTCCCTAATATTGGAAAGGAGCTTATACCGGAAGTTCATCAGGGTACGATCTTTGTGAACATCACACTCCCTGTCGGAACCCCTGTTGAAAAGAGTGACAGGATCCTGCAAAGGATCAGTTCTCAGATATCCAAGATAGCTTTGACCAAGGGGATAAGCTATTTTGCAGGAACAACAAAAGATGAGCTCAGTGAAAAAGAGGTTGGCGAACATATTGGAAAGATCACTGTCAATATCGTAAAATCCGGCAATATTCAGATTGTCGAAGAGCATGTCATATCAAATATCAGAACAGTCCTAAAAGAGTTCTCTGATGTAAACTATAATATTTCCCGCCCGGCACTTTTCACAATAAAATCTCCGATCGAACTAATTATCAAAGGTTTTAACCTTGAAGAGTTAAGAAGGGTAAGTTCTGAGCTATACCAGAAAATATCGGAAATTGACGGGCTTAAAGATGTCGAATCAAGTGTAAAGTCAGGTTTCCCGGAACTTGTAGTTGAGTTCGAAAGAGCAAAACTGGCCCATTTCGGCATGAACGCATTTGATGTTGCAAGTATTATTAAAAATAAGATCGAAGGATTCGTCGCCACCAAATACAAAGAGAGAGATAGAAGAATTGATGTGAGGGTATATCTTAAAGATGATCAGAGAACCAGGGCTGAAAATATTAAGAATCTGATCATTAACCCTGGAGATAAGATCCCCATCTTTCTAAGCAGTGTTGCAACTGTAAAAATTCTCAACGGACCGAATGAAATCAGGCGGGTCAATCAGGACAGGTCAGCTATCATTTCCGCAAACATTGCCCATCTGAATCTTACCGAGGCTGCAAGCAGGATATATAGTGAAGTTGAAAAATATCCGATGCCTCCCGATTTCACATATGAATTATCCGGACAGAACCAGGAAATGGAAACATCTTCAAGCAGTTTAACACTTGCCATGGTATTGGCAATATTTCTTGTATATATAGTAATGGCTTCACAATTTGAATCATTTCTTCACCCTTTCCTTATCCTTTTTACTATTCCAATGGCATTGATCGGAGTTTTTATAACTCTTTATGTTTTAAAAATTCCGATTGGTGTAACAGTTTATATAGGTATGATCACTCTGGTGGGTATCGTTGTAAACAATGCAATAGTTTTTATCGATTATATAAATCTATTGAGAAAGAGGGGGATCGAAAAGGTAGAGGCCATTAAGCAGGCCGGAAAGGTCAGATTGAGGCCGATCCTGATCACAACTTCAACAACTGTGCTTGGACTTCTTCCGATGGCAATCGGTCTGGGAGAAGGGACAGAGATCAGAACTCCGATGGCAATATCAATAATAGCCGGATTAATTAGTGCAACGTTCCTTACTCTTGTGCTTATACCTCTGGTTTATAACAGGTTCAGCAAATAAAATGACAGAGCCGAAAATTACAGAAAGGGCATTGCCGAAGTTTTCACTGAACAGGCCGGTTACCGTTTCAATGATTCTTATAGCTGTGCTGGTCATAGGATTTGTTGCATATACAAGAATAAAGCTTGACCTTTTCCCTTCCGGGTTCAACCCTCCGTTTCTCGGGGTGTTTGTTCCTTATCCCGATTCAAATCCCAAAGAAGTAGAGGAACAGATAGTTAAACCCCTTGAAGGAGAACTTAAGACCGTAAAAAACCTGAAACGTATTTTCAGCAACTCCATGTCGAGAGGAGTATGGTTCTGGCTGGAATTTTCCCAAGGCACAAATATGGACCTTGCATATGCTCAGGTTACTGACCGGGTAGAAAGAGGACGATCTCTGATCCCTGATGAGATTGAACATATAATGATAAGAAGGTTCAGAGATAATGATGAACCTATAATTTATATGGGAGTCTCATATGAAAAAAATATAGATGACCCCTATTATGTTACCGACAAGTTCATAAAGCAGGCAATGGATGGAATTAAAGGTGTTGCAAATGTGGAAATGTTCGGTATCAGAGAAAAATATATCCAGATAATAGTTAATTCAGATAAGATAAAAACATACAATGTCAATCTATACCAATTGATGCAGCGTTTAATGAGTGAGAATTTTTCCATGTCCAGCGGTTATGTGTATATGGGAAAGAAAAAATTCCTCCTGAGAAGTACCGCAAAATTCAAAACCTTGCAGGATATTCAAAATATAGATATCAGGGACGGAGTAAAGTTGAGTAACATTGCTGACGTCCGGTACGATTTTGATGAGGAACAGAGAAACATGATGCGGGTAGACGGGAAGATCGCTGCAGGAATTGTTGCATACAAAGAGAGTGAAGCGAATACTGTCGAAGTTTGCTTGGATATAGTTGAAAAACTCAAACAGCAATTCAAAACAAGGCCTGAATTAAAAGGTGTCGATTATTTTATATTTTGGGATCAGGGCAAAATGATAACTGATTCGATCAATAATGTTAAAACGACTATGATGTGGGGAGGAATCTTCGCATTCTTTATTCTCTATTCTTTTCTCAGGAAGAAGAGGATCACGCTAATGCTCACCCTGGCTATCCCGCTTTCCCTTCTTGTCTCAATGATGGTCATCTATTCGATCGGCTGGACCCTGAACGGCTTTACAATGATGGGATTAATGGTTTCTATAGGTTTGGTTGTTGATAATGCAATAGTTATAACAGAGAATATCTACAGATTCAGCGGCCTCGGATACGGACTGAGAAAATCTGCAATAATGGGAGCTTCCGAAGTCGGGATGGCAATCCTGATGGCTACTCTCACAACTATTGTTGTTTTTGTCCCCCTTATGATAATGGGGGGGGATTCCGGAATGGCATTCTACCTGACAAGGATAGGAGCTCCTGTAATTTTTGCTTTAGCTGCAAGTCTTTTTATTGCTTTAATATTTATTCCCCTCGCTTCAACTAAATCCATCCCGGAGGAATCACATATCATTCATGCAACACATAGCAAGATAACCCAAAATTATCAGACTATGCTTGTTAAGGTCCTTAAACACAGGTTTGATTTTCTTCTGATAATAATACTGATAATAATTAGCCAGGTGATACCTCAGAGCAACATGAAAAAATCCGATTCTGCTCAGGGAGGCTCCAGGGATGCTAGGCTTATCTGCAACTTTCCGTCAGATTACAATCTGGAAAAAGTTGATAAGACCCTGAACTATATTGTTGACAAAATAATGGAGAAAGAGAAGGTTTACCATATAGACCATATTTCCACTCGGGTAAGAAATTTTCATGGAAGGATCGAAGTTTATCTGAAGCCCGATAAAAACAAGCAATGGTATCAGGTGATTTATACAAAGATCAAATCAATGCTGGGCCTGACAGCCTATATCAGGTTGACGAGGGAAGAACTCACAGAAGATATAAAGAAAAATCTCCCTGTAATTCCCGGAGTTCGTATCAGAACTTCATGGAGAGAGCAGGGTGGCGGTGATGAAGGCTCTGTGTCATTCACCTTGAGGGGATACGATACAACTGTGCTTGAAACCCTTGCCGAAGATATTGAAAAACAGATCAAACTTGTAGAGGGAGTGTTAAGCGTAGAAACAGATACTGAAACAGGAAATGATGAGATCCATATATCTGTTGACCGGGACAAAGCATATAATGTAGGAGTTAATCCAAACTATGTCGGACAACTAGTTGCATTCAACCTGAGAAGAAGAAAAATTTCAAACTATCAGACACCTGGAAAAGAGATACCTATCTATGTAAAATCAAATCCGGAATCAAGAAATTCGATCGCCCAGTTAAAAAGCACCTTTCTCCAGACAGATTCCGGGGCTGAAACATTCCTCGACTCTGTAGCAAACTTCACATACCACAAAAGTCAGGGAAGCATAAGGAGAGAGAACGGCAAATCGTTCATGGAGCTTAAAATTTATATTGGGGATACCGATATGAAAAAACTGAGTGCAAAGATAACAAAGATATTGAAAGATTATAGATTCCCTACCGGTTATTTTTTCGAAGAAGGGGGAAGGGGGAGAAGATTCAGGGAACAGGATTCTGATCTGTCCACAGCTTTGATCTTTTCGATAATTTTTGTTTTCCTGATAATGGGTGTCCTTTTCGAATCCTTTGTACTTCCCTTGTCGGTATTGATATCGATCCCGGCTGCATTTGTCGGATCATACTGGTTAATGTATCTGACAGGAACTACGTTTGAAATTATGGCAGGTATCGGCCTTGTTGTTCTAATCGGGGTTGTTGTTAACAATGCGATCGTATTCATCGATCTTATAAATCAATATCGAAAAGCTGATATGCAGAGAGAACAGGCAATTCTTGTTGCAGGAGTGAACAGGTTCCGGCCTATCCTTATGACAGCACTTACAACAATTTTCGGACTGCTGCCCATGGCTATAGGTAATACCGGACTTGTGGGAATTCCCTATGCGCCAATGGGAATAACATTGATCGGAGGTTTAATCACATCCACATTCCTGACACTTTTTGCAGTGCCGATATTCTATACATATTTCGATGACCTGAGAATATTCTTCGGAAAATTTTTGAAAAGATTCTAACTTTACTCACTTTTCCCCTCGCCCTCTGGGAGAGGGGCTGGGGGGTGAGGGTAAGATCACATATTTCGTCTGTATTTGCCGCCTACATTATAAAGTGCACCGGTAATTTGTCCTATTGAACAATATTTTGTAACTTCCATCAGTGTAGCAAATAAATTCATCTCTTTAACAGCTGATTCTTTCAATAATGTTAACATCTCGTCCGATTTTACAGAATTTCTCTTTTTAAGATTTTCAATGGTCTTTATCTGATTTGCTTTCTCTGCTTCCGTAGCCCTTATCACTTCCCCGGGAATTATTGTCGGCGATCCTGTACTTGAGAGGAAAGTATTTACACCCATGATAGGATATTCTCCGCTATCTTTCATCTTTTCATAATAGAGGGACTCCTCCTGGATCTTGCTTCTCTGGTAATTTCTCTCCATTGCACCGAGAACGCCACCTCTCTCCGAAATTCTTTCAAACTCCTCAAGAACAGCCTTTTCTACCATATTTGTGATCTCTTCAACAATAAAAGATCCCTGATTCGGATTCTGGTTCTTGGTAAGCCCGAACTCATGATTAATGATCATCTGTATGGCCAATGCCCTCCTTACAGATTCTTCGGTCGGAGTTGTTATAGCCTCATCATATGCATTTGTATGAAGTGAGTTACAATTATCATAGATCGCATAAATTGCCTGAAGTGTTGTCCGGATATCATTAAAATCAATCTCCTGAGAGTGAAGTGATCTTCCGGAGGTCTGGATGTGGTATTTTAATTTCTGCGACCTTTCATCACCTTTATACTTATATTTTATTGCCTTGGACCAGATCCTCCTTGCGACACGTCCGATAACTGCATATTCGGGATCTATCCCGTTTGAAAAGAAAAATGAGAGGCTGGGGGCGAAATCATTTATTTTCATACCCCTTGAAAGGTAATACTCAACAAAAGTAAAACCGTTCGAAAGTGTCAGGGCAAGCTGAGTGATCGGATTTGCTCCGGCTTCAGCAATGTGGTAGCCGGAAATTGATACCGAATAGAAATTCCTGATATTATTATCAATAAAGTATTCCTGTACATCACCCATAAGTTTTAAGGAAAATTCAGTTGAAAAAATACATGTATTTTGTGCCTGATCCTCTTTTAAAATATCGGCCTGCACAGTTCCTCTTACTTTTGAAATAGTCTCTTTTTTGATCTTTTCATAAATATCGGACGACAGCACCTGATCTCCTGTCAAACCGAGCAGCATCAACCCGAGTCCGCTATTTCCTTCAGGAAGCTTGCCGTGATACTGGGGCCTTTCAATTCCATTTTTATCATAAATAGAGGCAATTTTTTTCTCAATTTCTTTCTCTAATCCCTCTTTTTTTATATATATTTCACATTCCTGATCTATAGCTGTATTGAGGAAATAGCCGACCATTATTGCAGCAGGTCCGTTTATCGTCATTGACACAGATGTTTTCGTATCTGTAAGGTGAAATCCGGAATATAATTTTTTCATATCATCTAGACATGAAATTGAAACTCCTGAATTGCCTATCTTACCGTAAATATCAGGCCTCTTGTCCGGATCGGCTCCATAAAGTGTTACCGAGTCAAAAGCCGTCGATAACCTGTTGGCAGGGAGCCCATATGAAAGATAGTGAAACCTTCTGTTCGTCCTTTCCGGCCCGCCTTCTCCGGCAAACATTCTTGTAGGATCTTCGCCTTCCCTTTTGAAAGGAAAAACTCCGGCAGTAAAGGGAAATTCACCGGGGAAATTCTCCTGAAGGCTCCACAAAAGGATATCCTGCCAGCTGTTGAATTTCGGAACGCTTATTTTGGGGATATTCAGCCTGGAAAGTGTTTCGCTCTTTGTAGTTACTTCAAGCTTTTTTCCCCTTACAGTATATGAAAATATGTCATTTTTATAATTTTCTATCTTCTTTTCCCAATTCTCCAATAATTCTCTGCTCCCGTGATCAAGTTCTTTTTCCTGTTCCTTATAAACAGATTTGAGTTTACCGACCGTATCAGACTCTGTTTCAAAGTTTTTTTCTATAGCTTCAAGAGTTTTATCTATTCCGTACAGAGTTCCTGCAATTTCACTCTGTTCTTCCGACCATTTATCATACTCACGGATCGTGTCAGATATTTCAGACAAATACCTGCTACGGTTAGGAGGGATAATATATGACCTTGAGGGCTGCAGGATCCGGCTGGCATCTTCTGTTTTCTTTGAAGAAGTGCTTTTAATTCCTATTTTTTCCATTATTGCAGAATAGAGAATATTAGTTCCCATATCATTGAATTTGGAAGCTGTTGTTCCATAAACCGGAAGATCTTCCTCTTCTCCCTCCCAATAGTTATGATTTCTTCTGTATTGTTTTCTTACATCTCTTAAAGAATCAAGTGCTCCCCTTTTATCAAATTTATTTATAACAACGATATCAGCAAAATCGAGCATATCTATTTTTTCAAGCTGTGTCCCGGCTCCATACTCGGGTGTCATAATATATAAAGAAAGGGATGCAAACTCTGTTACCTCGGAATCCGATTGGCCGATCCCTGAAGTTTCAAGTATTATAAGATCAAACGAAGCAACCTTAAGAGTATCCAACCCCTCTTTGATATGATCGGACAATGCTACATTTGCGCGTCTTGTGGCAAGAGACCTCATGTAAACCCTCTCGCTATTGATGGCATTCATCCTTATCCTGTCTCCGAGAAGGGATCCCCCTGTTTTTCTTTTCGAGGGATCTACCGATATGATCCCCACTTTTTTGTCAGAAAATTCTAAAAGGAACCTGTTGATGAATTCATCAATTATTGAGGATTTTCCTGCTCCGCCTGTTCCGGTTATACCCAGAACAGGAATATTCTTTTTATTCGCCTCTCTTCTTATCTGATCAAGAAATTCTCTGGAGTTTTCCGGATAATTTTCAGCAGCAGATATCAAGCGGGCAATCGCAATATGATCACCCTTTTTTATATCCTCTATGGTTACATCAATATTTTTCCCAACGGGAAAATCGCTCTTTTTAATAAGGTCCTCTATCATACCGGTCAGCCCTAAAGTTCTTCCATCATCCGGAGAATAAATTTTCTCAATCCCATATTCTTCAAGTTCTTTTATTTCACCGGGGAGAATAACTCCTCCACCTCCGGCAAAGATCTTTATATGACCGGACCCCTTTTCATTGAGCAGATCGAACATATACTTTAAAAATTCTATATGCCCACCCTGGTATGAAGTTATTGCTATTGCCTGAACATCCTCCTGGACCGCACATGTTATTATCTCTTCTACAGATCTGTTGTGGCCAAGATGTATCACTTCGCATCCATACGACTGGATGATCCTTCTCATTATATTTATCGATGCATCATGACCGTCGAAAAGTGATGCGGCAGTAACAATTCTGATTTTGTTTTTTATTTTGTAAGGTTTTTCTGTATTACTCATTTTATCTGATCTTTTTCCCGTCTGAAAAATATTATTTTAAAAGGCTTGCAGCAATTACGAGCCTCATTATCTCCGAAGTTCCTTCGTAAATTTCAGTTATCTTTGCATCTCTCAGATACCTTTCAACATTAAATTCATCCGTGTAACCGTAACCTCCGTGTATCTGTAATGATTTTGAGGCACAAAATGATGCAACTTCAGATGCTTTTAGTTTTGCCATTGCTGCTTCCTTGGTATATCTGAGTCCCATATCTTTCATTTTTGAAGCCCGGTAGGTCAACAACCAGGCAGCTTCATATTCGGTATACATATCTGCCAGCATCCATTGGATAGCCTGAAAATTTGCTATTGACTGATCAAATTGTTCTCTCTCTTTTGCAAACTTAACAGCATCTTCAATCGAAGCTTTTGCTATTCCCAGGCCCTGGGATGCAATACCGAGCCTCCCCCCGTCAAGTGTGATCAGGGCGATCTTAAACCCTTTCCCCTCTTCTCCGAGAAGATTTTCTTTTGGAATTTTACAATCTTCGAAAATTAATTCTGCGGTAGATGTTGCTTTAATACCCAGTTTGTGTTCCAGTTTGCCGATCTTAAATCCCGGAGTCCCTTTTTCAACTATGAAGGCACTTATACCCCTTGTTTTTGCAGATGGATCAGTTGATGCAAAAACAACGCTTACCTCTGCTTCCGCTCCATTTGTTATAAAATGTTTTGTTCCGTTCAGGACCCATTCATCTCCCTCAAGTTTTGCCGTTGTTTTTGTTGCACCTGCATCAGAACCGGCTCCCGGCTCAGTAAGTGCATGACAACCTATCCATTCACCGGAACACATAGGAGGCATATATTTTTTTTTCTGCTCTTCGGTCCCAAAATTAAATATAGGATCAATTGTAAGAGATGAATGGGCAGAAATAATAACACCGGTTGATGCACACGCTTTTGATATCTCTTCCACTGCTATCATATATGAGACATAGTCCATTCCGGCACCACCATATTCAGCAGGATATCCGATTCCCATCAAGCCGAGTTCTCCGGCTTTTTTTATGATCTCCGAGGGAAAAGTGCCATTCTTTTCGTTTTCAGATGCATAAGGCGCTATCTCTTCCTTTGCAAATTTCGAAACCATATCCCTTATCATATTTTGTTCTTCACTCAATAAATAATCCATAAATAATCTCCTTAATAGTAATTTTTAGAATTAACGAATCTTTTAATCCGTATCATGTTTTATATAAACAATAAGAATAAATGTCAAACCGGATTGACTATACAATAATAAAATTCGGTAATATAACAAATTATCCGGCAAACTATTTCTTTTTTTAATAAAATATGGTAAAATATAAAAAATGTAAAATAAGGATCTTTCAGCTATGAATATAAAGCAGAATTATGAAAAAATATTAAGTAATGTAGAAAGAATTTGTGATCGCACAAAAAGAGACCCTAAACTGATAAAAATTTTAGGTGTCTGTAAAAATCAGCCTGCCGAAAAACTAATTGAGGCCTACGAATGCGGCCTCAGATATTTTGGTGAAAACAAAACTCAGGAAGCAGAAGAGCATCAGGCCGCACTTGAAGGGAAAGACGTGACGTGGCATTTTATCGGGAAACTTCAAAAAAATAAAATTAACAGAGTGTTAAAAAGTTTTGATTTCATTGAGTCGGTCGACAGTGTAAAGTCACTTGAGCATATTCACAAAAGAGTTGATAACGAAATCGAAACATTTATAGAGATCAATATAGGTGAAGAAAAGAATAAATCCGGTTTCACCATTGACGGCCTTAAAAAAGCTCTTAATTATATTTCAATGCTTAACAGGGTTAAAGTTGTCGGACTTATGACCATACCACCGTTTGATGACGATCCTGAAATAATGAGGCCTTACTTTACAAAAATGAGAGAATTAAAGGATGAGATCAACGGTTTTGGTCTGGACAACTTTAAAATAGAAGACCTTTCAATGGGAATGAGTAATGATTATGAAATTGCTCTGGAAGAGGGGGCAACCATACTCAGAATCGGAACCGCACTGTTCGGGAGAAGGAGCATATGATCTTTGATGATCTGCTCAAATCATTTATAAATCTTCTTCAATTAGCAATTCAGGCATACATAATAATTATACTTGTAAGATCGGTAATTTCATGGGCCGGACATGTCCCGCAGAACAAGTTTATATATTTTTTAAAAAAACTGACAGACCCGGTATTCCGGTTCGTTCATAAATATTTTCCATTCACAATAATCGGAAATATTGATATTTCTCCAATTTTGATTATATTTCTATTATACTTTGTTAATAACTTACTATCACGATGGTTATCTTACATTGTGGTAAGGGGGGGATAATATGATACTTACACCTCAGGATATTCAGGGGCAGGTTTTCAACAAAAAAGTAAATGGTTATGATAAAGATGAGGTCAAACAATTTTTAGTTCTTGTTTCTGAATCGTTAGAGAGCGAAATTATTGAAAAAGAGAAGATCAGGAAAAAGTATGAAAAAACAAAAGAAGCGCTCCTCAAATTTGAAAAAAGAGAAGATATTTTAAGAGATACCCTTGTTTCTGCACAAAGATTTTCAAAGGACATTAAGAAGAACTCTGAAAAAGAAGCCGAAATGATCATAAAGGAATCAGAAATGAAAGGGGAAGAGATAATAAATAACGCCATTATCAGAGAAAAAAGTATTAAAAGTGAAATAAAGAATTTGAAATTTAAAAGAAAAGAAATTGAAAGCGATCTTATCAATATGTTGAATTCTCTAAAAGAACTGATAGAGTCTTACCACATCGAAGATTCAGATTTTGAAAAAGTTGAATATATCAGTAAATAAAAAAACAGGGGAAATAATGAACAACCAGGAACAAAAACAAGCAGCAATCACTAATGCTTTATCACAAATAGAAAAACAATTCGGAAAAGGGGCGATCATGAAGCTTGGTAGTGATGAAAGGGTAAATGTCCCTGCAATATCTACAGGCTGCCTCTCTCTTGATATAGCTTTGGGAGTCGGCGGATTCCCCAGGGGAAGGGTTATTGAAATATATGGCCCTGAAGCGTCCGGAAAAACAACTCTTGCACTACAGGCTATTGCCGAAGCGCAAAAATACGGAGGCCAGGCGGCATTCATCGATGCCGAGCACGCTCTTGATCCCGTTTACGCGGAAAAACTTGGTGTAAACACAGATGAACTTTATGTTTCCCAACCGGATTTCGGAGAACAGGCTCTGGAAATTGCAGAAATACTGGTCAGATCAGGCGGAGTTGATATCATAGTTGTGGATAGCGTAGCTGCTCTCGTCCCCAAAGCAGAACTTGAAGGTGATATGGGCGACAGTCATATGGGACTTCAGGCCAGATTGATGAGTCAGGCTCTCAGAAAACTGACTGCCATTGTTGCAAGATCCAAAACCACCTTTATATTTTTAAATCAGCTGAGAGAAAAGATCGGAATGTTCGTTGGAAATCCGGAAACAACAACCGGAGGAAAGGCTTTAAAATTTTATAGTTCCATAAGAATAGATATCAGAAAAATTCTTACATTAAAATCGGGCAATGATATTGTCGGTGGAAGAACAAGGATAAAAATTGTTAAGAACAAAGTGGCACCGCCATTCAAAATAACCGAAGTTGACCTCCTTTTCGGAAAAGGGATATCTAAAGAAAGTGACCTTATCGATCTGGCTGCTAACAATGATATAATTCAAAAAACCGGCTCCTGGTATTCTTTCGGAGAGGAAAAGCTGGGACAGGGAAAAGAATCGGTCAGAAAACTCCTGGAAGAGGACAAGAAACTTTTCGAGAAGCTGAAAAACCTGGTTCTGGAAAAACTTGGCATTCAGAATACCGTTAAGAAAGAGACAAAAAAGGTTGAAAAAACTTAATTTATTATTTATCCTCCTTTTTCTTATATCTTTAAACTATATTGGAAAACTTATAGTAAATTTCGTATCAGGAAGATCTCTTTACAATTTTTCACTTAATTTAATTCTCGGAATATGTTTTTCGGTACTTGTTATAGTGCTATTGAGGTTTCGGGCTTACAAAAAATCACTCCTGTTATCTTCCTTTATATTATCTCAGGGTATAATTTTTTATTTTCTCCTGACCCAACCGCGTCTTTTCGATAAAATACTGCTTATCGGTTTCTACTTTTCGGGAATTTTTATTTTCCATTCCAGTGGGAAAAAAAGAGAATCATTTTTTTACCTGTTTATTTTATTGGTAGCAATTATATTTGAAACCTCGGGAATTCTGTTTTTTGACCGAAATTTTTTATACCTTAATATTCTAAGAAATTTTATTATCGGAACCGCCGGATATACTACAGGATATCTGATCTTTAAAAGTTAATTATTCTCTTCCTTTTTATATACCGTCTTCCCGCCGATTATTGTTTCAACTACTTTAATATTTGATGAAAAAGTTTCAGGGCTTATATTTTCAGAAAACATGTCTCCTTCAAGAAAAATCAAATCTGCAAGTTTTCCTTTCTCAATTGTCCCTGTCCGTTTTTCATCAAAAACAGAATAGGACGGAACTTGTGTATATGCAGATATCGCCTCTTGCATTGACAACTTTTCCTCCAGGAACCATCCGTTTTCCTCAATCCGGCCTCCTTTAAAAGTTCGAAAAACGGAAAACAGAATTCCCGAAAGTGGATCCAGTAATTCTCCCGGCCAACCAGATCCGAAAGCAACCTGCACACCCATGCTTCTTAAAGTGCTGGCGCGGAGAGCATTTCCTGCCTTTCTTTGACCAACGATCCTTTCAATATATTCAAATTTGTTAATAAAAGATCCCGGCCTCATCACCGGGATAACCGACAACAATTTAAGCCGCGGGATATCTTCGTTAATAGCAAAAATAAAATTGGAAATTCTTCTCCTTTGCAAATTCACCAGATTCCGGCGTGTGACTGCCTTTATTGCATTTAAAACAATATGTACTGCCCGGTCTCCTTCTGCATAAAAATTTCCGATAATACCATTTTTTTTATATAGATTAACGAGGTCGCTTATATCATTTTTATTAGACCTGAGAAAACCATAGTAATTTCTGTCAGAGTATGACGAAAACATTGCAGCATCTGAAGTATATAAATTACCATCAATAGTTTTTGAAACAGAAATCACTCTGACAAAAGGAGTTCCGGAATTAAAATCTACTTTTTTTATCAAATATCCCCCGATATCTTTTGATGGGAGAATTATATTAAATCTCAGGTTCAGTTTCTTTTCAGATTCAAGTTCTTTTAAAATTGTCACAAATTCAAGATCTCCAAGTGTTGTAACACTTGTAAGCCCCAAACGATTGGCATATTTTATTGATTTCAGAATTTTTTTCTTATCCAACTTGATACTCAGGAGCCCTTTTTTGAACTTGAAATTTTTAAGAAGTTCTATGGAATTCCCGCAAAGGATCCCTGTAGGATCATTATCTTCAAACCTGACGATCCTTCCTCCGGGAATTTCATGAGTATCTTTTTCTATGCCGCATAGTTTTAATGCATTAGAATTTACCCATGCATTATTTCCGTCTGAACTAAAAATAATTATAGGGGAATCTTCTGATACTTTGTCGAGATCATATTTGTTCGGCCATTTTTCGTTTTCACGAAGCAGATGTTCGAAATTATATCCGTAGATCGGATTTTTTTTTACAAGGTTATCCTTTTTATCTTTTAATCTGTGAAGTATAGAATCAAGATTAATTCCATAGAAATTCAAATCGCTATCCATCAGTCCGGCACCTAAGGGGAAATTTATATCCGCATCATGAAATCCTGGAATAACAGTTTTTCCCTTCAGATCGATAATATTGCTTTTCTTTCCGGAGCTGAATCTGAGCGCTTTCTCCTTTCCGCCGGTGAATAGTATCCTGCCTTCTCTTATAACAAAAGCTTCATTCAGTGTATCTTTAACCCCAGTGAAAATTTTCCCGTTTATATATACCTTTGTTAAAGAATCTGAAAACTGAAAGTTATGGAAAGCAAATAAAAACATAAAGATCAAAAAAAATTTAGTTTTTCTCATATTGATAGATCTAAAAGGATTAAACCTACAATCTATTTAATCATTATCCAAAAAAATATTCAAACTCTTAATAGATCAATTACTAATTATAAGGGGGCATGGAGGATCAGGGTTGAGGGTAAAAGCAAGGTTAGAGAAAAATGAAATTGTCAAAATGTCAAGCACCGATAATCATATAGAAGTTTCAGATTTTATTTAATTTCAATTTATTCGCAAGGTTTGTGGATTAAGTATCTTTGACATTTT
>Ga0190293_1000346_pt1 | contig 16478 bp, 18 predicted proteins | sample 48693001_MG_FD_161671 | JGI IMG/M metagenome (GOLD analysis project Ga0190293, IMG submission 161671) | Hydrothermal vent microbial mat bacterial communities from Southern Trench, Guaymas Basin, Mexico - 4869-30-0-1_MG | ecosystem: Environmental > Aquatic > Marine > Hydrothermal vents >...
ACCGATTCCGACCCACGCTCCTAGGAGAAGAACGCTCGCAGGCCCGCTTCCAGACGCCAGATTCCAGACTCCCGATCGAAAGGAGCGTCATCTGGCATCTGTCATCTGTCATCTGGCATCTGGCATCCCTCCTCCTCTAGCCTCCCTGCCGGTAGAAAGGGGTGGCCGAGTGCGTCTCCGATCCATGGACAAGCGGTTGGTGACGATCCTGTTGATCGTGTTCGTCCAGATGGTCGGTTCTGGGATGATCCTGCCGCTGTTGCCCATCTACGCACAGGACGAGTTCGGAATGTCTCCAGCGGCGATATCCCTGCTCGTGTCATCCTTCTTTGCGGCCCAGTTCATCGCTGGCCCGATCCTGGGAAGATGGAGCGACAGAGTAGGCAGGGTCCCCGTTCTGATCGTGTCGCAGATCGGCACGGTGCTGGCGTTCCTGGCTTTCGGCCTTGCGAGCGCGGTCTGGGTTCTCTTCGCTGCACGCATCTTCGACGGACTCACGGGAGGCAACCTCGTGGTCGCCCAGGCGTACATCACTGACATCACTCCATCGAAGAAGCGCGCCCAGGCATTGGGCTTGATCGGTGCGATGTTCGGACTCGGGTTCATCGTCGGGCCCGTCGTCGGTGGCGTTCTCCTCGAACTCTGGGGCCCTCGAGTCCCGTATTTCGTCGCGGCCGGAGCCGCGGCCATCGTGGTGCTTCTGACCGTGTTCACACTTGACGAATCTCATCCGCCTGAGACCAGGGACGAGCTGAGGGAGAATCGCATGCGCTTGTCTTTCCGGGCCGCTCTCAGGAACAGGCCTCTGGTGTACATGCTGTCGATCGGCTTCCTTGTGCAATTCTCCCTGGGCCTTCTCATGGCAACGTTCGCCCTGTTCGGACAAGCCGTCCTATTCGATACCAACGCGGAGCTTGGTGTCGGGATATTGTTGGCGATCCTCGGATTGGCGCAGATCGTCACACAAGTTGGCCTCCTCCCCCGGTTCCTCTCCTACTTCGGTGAGGCTCGCCTCGTCACGGTTGGCATCGTGATCAGGGCCGTTGGCCTTGGCATATATGCGTTGATGGTTGATCCATGGCAAGCGACCCTGGGCAGTATCTTCTTTGCCGCTGGCGGTGGTCTCACGATGCCTACCATCCAGTCGCTCGCGACCCGAACCGCTGATGAGTCTGTTCGCGGAGGGATCCTCGGGCTTGTGAGCTCCTCCCAAAGCTTGTCGATCATCATCGGTACTGCCATGGGCGGCTTCCTCTTCGCGATTGGGCCCTACGTCCCGAATGTTGTCTCGTTCGGTGTGGCACTCGCGTCGCTCATCCCTGCGTTCTTGATTTCTCGCCAGATGCATCGACCGGTAGTCTCTCAACCGTAAAGGAGAGACACAATGGCAGATATTGGATTCGTAGGGCTTGGCATCATGGGCCACGCAATGGTTGAAAATCTCATCCGGGCAGGCTTCGACACGATTGTGTGGAACCGGACCGCATCGAGAGCGGACGACCTCGTAACCCTTGGCGCCACGATCGGCTCCTCGCCTGGTGATGTTGCCAGGGAGGCTGACATCGTGATGGTATGTGTTTCGGACACACCGGACGTGGAGGCGGTGGTCTTCGGGCCAGAGGGTGTCAGCTCCGGTATCAGGGAGGGCTCTCTGATCATCGACCACTCGACGATCAGCCCAGGTGCGACAAAGGAATTCGCCGCCAGGATCGCCGACGAGGGAGCGTTCTGGTTGGATGCTCCGGTGTCCGGCGGTTCAGAAGGCGCTGTGACCGGATCCCTGAGCATCATGATCGGCGGTGACGCATCGCAGATCGATCGTTCGATGCCCTATCTCGAAGCGGTTGGTACAACGATCACACACGTCGGCCCCCAGGGGGCAGGGCAGCTTGTGAAAGCGGTGAACCAGATCCTCGTTGTGGTGAACCAACTGGCCGTGTCCGAGGCCTTGTTGCTTGCAGAGGCTGGCGACCTTGATCTCGAGGCAACGCTCTCTGCCGTTTCAGGCGGTGCGGCAGGATCATGGATGCTCTCCAACCGCGGCCCTCAGATGATCGATCGCGATTGGTCCCCAGGTTTCACGATCGATCTCCAGCAGAAAGATCTGCGGCTGGTACTCGAAGCCGCCAATGAACTCGGCGTACCGATCCCAGGCACGGCTCTTGTGTATCAGATGTACAGGGCGCTCCAGAACCAGGGTCTCGGGTCTGAAGGAAACCATGCCCTGGTGAAGGCGCTCGAGATGATGTCAGGCGTTGAAGTCGGGTCGGATGACTGACGAGCGAACGGTTGGTGTTGGACCGCACCCACTCCCCTGGCCCCAGGACCCACGCTTCGACAAGGAGCTGCTTGCCAACGGAGACACGCGCAACGTGGTCGATGAGTACCGGTACTGGCACAAGGAGTCGATCATTGCTGACCTCGACACACGACGCTATGGATTCCATGTCGTGATCGAGAACTGGCAACACGATTTCAACATCGGAACTGTCGTGCGTAACGCCAATGCATTTATGGCCCACACCGTCCACATCGTCGGGAAGCGTCGCTGGAATCGCAGGGGTGCCATGGTGACCGACCGGTATCAACACATCGAACACCATCCCACCGTTGAGGAGTTCGCAGCATTCGCGGCTGTCGAGGAGGTGCCGGTTATCGGCATCGACATCGTGGCTGGTTCGATCCCGATCGAATCTGCAAAGCTCCCCCGGCGATGTATCCTCGCTTTCGGTCAGGAGGGCCCTGGGCTATCCGATGAGATGCAGGAGCTGTGTGATCCCATCTTGCATGTCACGCAGTACGGTTCGACCAGATCGATCAACGTCGGTGTGGCGTCGGGTATTGCAATGTACACTTGGGCACTCCAGCACGCCTGATCTACCGCAGTGAGATGTCGACGGCCTCGAAACCGTGGATGACGAACGCCGGATGTCGTACGGGTTGAGAAACAAGGTGGGCATCCCGATACCGGGTAGCAAGTCCTTCGAGGACGGAAGCGACCTCAAGGCGAGCGAGCGGTGCTCCTATGCAATGGTGCAGGCCCCACCCGAACGTGACATGTGTCGGATCGCCCCGACCGATGTCGAACGTGTCAGGGTTCTCCCACTTGCGAGGATCGCGGTTCGCAGCCCCGAAGAGCATCGCGATCTTGTGTCCCTTCGGAATGTGTGTTCCTGCGATTTCGTAGTCGTCGACCAGGACCCAGCGTTCGAAGAGTTGTAGCGGCGAATCGAATCGGAACAGCTCTTCGGGTGCGGCAGTGAACGGCACCTCGCCACTCGTCAGGCGGTGCCATTGATCTCGATGCTCCAACAACGCAGCAAGTCCGTTGCCCAGCGTGTTGACCGTTGCCTCATGGCCCGCGTTGAGCAGCAGGATGACCGTGGACACTATTTCGTCCGTGGTCAGCATCCCATCATCTGTCTCCACCGTGCACAGACCGGAGATGAGGTCATCGGCTGGCTCAGCCCTACGAGTTGCGATGAGGTCTTCTGCCCACGCTGCGAACTCGGCCGAGGCTTCTACGGCAGACTGCACCTGCTCGGGTGTCGTGTCCAGTTCGTACATCTTGACTATTCGATGGGACCAGTCGAGGAGCAATTCCTGGTCCTCGAAGGGTGCTCCGATCAATTCGCACATCACGAGTAGTGAGAACGGTTGTGCCAATTCTGAGATCACGTCAAGCTCACCGGAGGACGCACTCTCGAGGAGGGTCGTTACGATCTCATGCATCCTGGGTTGAAGTGCCGCAACGCGACGTGGTGTGAACTCGCGCGACAGAAGTGAGCGGATCCTGGTGTGGTCGGGCGGTTCCATCTGGAGGAGGGACCATCGTTCGATATCGAGATAAGGCTGGAGTGCCGGATCTGGTTCGGCCATGCCCGCTTCCTCGTACGTCAGAACATGGTCGAAGACCCGTCCGAGCCTGCGGTCACGCAGTGCTCTCTGGACGTCGTCGTGGCGCGTAAGGAACCAGGTGTCGGTGCATGTTGTCGCCGCGGCCTGTCTGAAGATGGGCGTTTCTTCCCGAACAGCGTTGAGGACGGGGTAGGGATCCTGGAGGAACGCAGGGTCATCGAAAGGGATCATTGGTCGGAGTCCGGGGCTGGTTGGATCACGCCAGGTCTCCAGATGGTCACAAGGCGTGCCACCACGATCACGAGGTACATCTGGGCAGCGACGGCGAAGGTCACGGACATCATGCGAGCGGTGTCGGTGAACGGGGAAAGGTCCCCGTAGCCGATCGTCGTGATGGTGACAAACGAAAAGTAGATGTAGGCGGTGGAACGTGGCGTCTCCTCGAAGAACCCGATCGATTCTTGCATCGCTATGGCGACCAGAGCTAGCGACACACCAAGAAGCAGATACACCGTGATGGCGCCGATGATCGTCTGGGCTGTAACAGTGTCTGCTGAGAGAACCTGCCGCAGGACCAGGACGGGGGCCGTGATGACGAGTAGCACCCACAGGAAAGAGACGGTCTGTCCGACAATGGGATGTGTACTGAGCAGGACTCCAGAGACCGACACGACAAGGAGGATGGCGACGGCCACTCCAAACCATCGTTGGTGTTGTCGCGTTACCCGAGCGACGCTAAGCGTGACGATCAGGATGCCCCCTGCAAGGAGTGTGAGCACGATGCGCATCAGGAGCCCGGTGTCATCGGAAGGACCGGGCAACCCGACCAACCCAAGGAGGGCGATGACCGCAACGACGATCGCCATGAGAAGAGCGAATCTGCCGACATCAGCCTGCTGATTGGTGTGCTGGGATCTCTTCCTCGTTGATGGCATCAGACCATACTACGGGTAGTGCGCGCAGCTATCGAAGTCGCACCCGGCTTGGCTCGATTGGTTGGGTGATTTCCGGGGTACCTTCACGTTACGGACAGCGGGCGATCGGGAGGACACGAACGGTGAAGAGGTGGCACTGGGTCGTCTCTGGTGTAGCTGGATTCATGGCATTCGTAGCGATCACCGTTGTGGCGGACCAGGGAGCGGCTCCGACGACGGTATCCGCCCCGGCACAGACCACGTCCACAGCGGATAGCACGGTGCCTGGAGTGTCGGTGACGTTGGCTCCCCCTGCGGGGTCTGAGCGGGCAACAGTCACCAGGATCAAGGACGGAGACACGATCGAGATCGTCATGCTCTCCGGTGTATCTGAAACAGTGCGACTGATTGGGATCAACACCTCCGAATCCGGCGAGTGCTTCTCTGAGGAGGCGACCATCGCCCTTGCATCCCTGCTGTCTGATGAGGTGATCACCATGACCGCGGACGTCTCTGACAGGGATCAGTACGGCCGGCTTCTGCGGTATCTGTGGCTCGACAGGGGCGTTTTCGTCAACGAGATCATGGTGCGTGGCGGCTTCGCACAGGCGCGTGATTATCCACCTGACTCCCTGTACGCGGCGGACATCGCCAGTGCCCAGGAATCGGCCCAGGCTGACGCGATTGGCATCTGGGCCGAAGACGCCTGCGGACCAGCGACGGGCGCTGACCTGCGAGTCATCGAGGTGCTTGCAGATCCCCCTGGCTCGGACACGGACAACCTGGAGGGTGAGTGGGTGGATATCGTGAACGCTGGTTCCACCGAGGTCTCGATGCGGGGATGGGTTCTCAAGGATGAATCGTCCCGCCACAGGTTCTTCTTCGCGGACGACTTCGTCATCGCCCCACAGTCGGTCGTTCGGATCTTCACTGGTTGTGGGCCAGATGATGATGAGACGCTCTTCTGGTGCAATGGTTCAGCCGTGTGGAACAACACAGGTGACACTGCCTTCCTCCTGGATCCGAACGGAAACATCGTCACGTTCTACCGATACTGAGCGACGAAGTCCTGGGTGACCGTTCTACCTGGGTGCCATCCTGAGTGCACCGTCCATCCTGATGGTCTCACCGTTGATGTATCCGTTGTCGATGATGGCCAATACGAGTTTGGCGAAGTCGTCTGGTTGGCCGAGCCGCTTAGGGAACGGAACGTTGGCGGCCAGGGCTTCACGCATCTCGTCGTTGAGTCCGGCAAGCAGGCTCGTATCGATAATTCCAGGAGCGATCGTGTTGACTCGGATCCCGATGGCAGACAGATCCCGTGCCATAGGAAGAGTCATCCCGACGATCCCTCCTTTTGACGCGGCATAGGCGGTTTGGCCTATCTGCCCATCGAACGCCGCGATCGAGGCAGTATTGACGATCACCCCTCGCTCACCGTGGGCGAGGGGTTCTGCCCTACCCATCTCTGCGGCGCCTTGGGCGGCAACGTTGTACGTACCGACCAGATTGACCTGAAGCACACGTATGAATCGCTCAAGGTCCGCAGGTCCTCCGTTGCGATCGAGGGTTCGTTCCCCGATCGCGATCCCAGCACAGTTGACGGCAACGCGCAACGGCTCGCGCGACGACGCAAGCTTCACTGCGTCGGCGATCGCGTCCGGGTCCGTCACGTCTGCCGCGACGAACTTGATGGCGCCCTCCGTGTCATCGAAGAGGGCTTCGCCTGCTTCCTCGTTGAGATCGATGATCGTTACGTCTGCACCGTGGGATGCCAGTGCTCGGGCAGTGGCCTCCCCCAGTCCCGAAGCGCCGCCGGTTACAAGTGCTGCACAGCCTGAGATATCCATACGCCGATTGTACAGACACGCCCTGCGCTGGGCGATTCGACGGTGTTGTCGTCTCTCCTGGTTCCGCTAGTACACTTGTAGCGAGAGGATCATGGACCAAGTCGAGAACATTGAACGCTATCTGCGGGCCCACCTGGCCATGGATCGTGCAGGCGATGCCTCCGGTGTTGGTCCGTCAAGTCGTGGCTTCGTGACGATATCCCGGCAATCCGGCACGGGTGCACATGCGCTCGCCGATTCGATTGTTTCGGCATTCGATGCGCAGGAGGATTCCACGATCTTCGGAGGTTGGCGGGTCTACGACAGAACGATCTGTGACCTCGTGGTCCGCGACCCGAAATTCTCGCGTTCGCTCGACGCACTTCTTGAGGAGGAGTACAGGTCGAAGACGACCCATATGTTTCACCAGCTGGTGAGCGCATCTGCTGATCAGAGCGCTGCCATGGATCGGACATTCCTGGTCGTGAGGGCTATCGCTGGGATGGGGAAGGCGATCATCGTCGGCAGGGGTGGTTCCCAGGTGACACGTGACATGCCACGGGGCGTGTCCATGCGCCTTGTCGCCAGCCAATCAGACCGAGTTTCGGCAGCGAGAGACCGATTCGGCATGAGTGAACGCGACGCAAGGGCAGACATCAAGCGAAGAGATGTGAGCCGACAGCGGATGATCAAGGACCGATTCGGCGTCGACATAGCGGACCCAGGCGAGTACGACGTCACGTGGAACGCGGGAAGAACCAGCCACGTTGAAGTTGCAGGTGCAGTCACAGAGCTCGTTCGCAGTCGGGTCGCGACCTAGTGATCGTGGGCGACAACGGTATCCTGCCTGGGCCTGTGCTGGTCGGCCACTTCCTCACCAGGAACCAGGTCGCACGGCGTGTCGGCATCGCTGCAACGGAGGTTGTCGACCGTCCTGATCTGCTACGTATCGGTGGTACGTGGCTCGAAGAGGTCTACTTCGCGTTCCAGCTGGACAAAGCCGGAGTTCGGCAGTCACTCGGCATTGTCGTGGCGCATCTCCGCCGTGTCTTTGATGATGAAGCTATCGCGGACTGGTTGGTGCGGCCACATCCTGCACTGAGTACGACCACTCCCCTTGCGTGGCTGGCATCGGGTGGGGCATCGGACCGTGCCACAGCCGCGGCTGAGTCAGCTGGACCGAATCGGTCACGGTGGGTGGATACGACTCGTCTCACGCCCGGTCAACGGAAAGACACCTAGGGATCACCTCGGGGGGCGGTCCGCTTTTCCTCACCGCAATCCTGTCGTCGCGTTAGATTCTGAACATGGATACTGCACACCTTGACCAATCAGTAGCAACGCTCGAATCCAGCAAGGGCACATGGCTGGACATGCCTATCGAGGATCAGATCGTGATGTTGGGCGATCTGCGCTCCAAGACCGCGGCCAACGCGCGACGTTGGGTGGAGGCTGCAGCAAAGGCGAAGGGGCTCACACTCGATTCTCCCATAGTCGGTGAGGAGTGGATTGCAGGGCCCTATGGCATGATCGATGCGATCAACGCGCTCGAAACGACGATGAAGAGGATTTCAGCTGGCAGCGACGTGCTCGATGGGTTCAGAGTATCCACGAACGCCAAGGGTCAGGTCCTTGTCGACGTACTACCCGCATCCGCGAGCGATCGGCTTCTCTTTTCAGGTTCATCTGCGCAGGTGTGGATGGAACCCGATGTAACAGAGGACACTCTCTCAGGTACCGTCGCCACCTTCTACAGCGACCCTCCTGAGGATGGAGTTGTGTGCCTCATCCTTGGTGCCGGAAATGTGGCATCCATCCCCCCACTCGACGCCATCTACAAGCTGTACAACGAACGGCAGGTTGTCCTCCTGAAGATGAACCCGGTGAACGAGTATCTCGGTGAGGTATTCGAGACGATCTTCGAGGACTTCGTCGCCGCTGGCTTCATGCGTTTCGTATACGGAGCTGGCGATGTCGGCGCCTACTTGACATCCCATCAGGGTGTCGAGACGATCCACATCACCGGCAGCGCTCACACGTACAACATCATCCGGTACGGAACCGGTGATGAGGGCAAGGCCAATCGCATCGCCGATGCACCAGTCAACAGCAAGCCGATCTCTGCCGAACTCGGTGGCGTTTCTCCTACGATCGTTGTGCCAGGGGACTGGTCACGAGCCGACCTTGCGTTCCAGGCCGATCACGTCGTCACACAGAAGATGAACAACTCGGGTTTCAACTGCGTGGCAGCCCAGGTGCTGATCCTGCCCGAGTCCTGGGATCTAACGGATGCATTCATCGAGGAGATACGCTCACAACTGCGCGATCTCCCTGAGAGAGACGCGTACTATCCGGGAGCTCAGGATCGTTGCGAGGCAGTGAAAAAGGGTTCCGGCAGTGTCGAAGTGTTCGGGACAAGTGAGCAGCGTATTCTCGTCACAGGCATCGATCCTTCCCATACGGACGATGCTGCCTTCACGACGGAGTACTTCGCTCCTGCGCTTGCCGTGGTCACACTCCCGAGCCCGTCTGTTGACGAATACTGTGTCGCTGCAACGGACTTCGCCAACGATGTGCTTGAGGGGACACTCGGAGCGAATGTCATCGTGCATCCAAAGACAGAGAAGGCGCATTCCGGTGTTGGAGACATGATCGCGAATCTCAGATATGGCGGAATCGGCGTCAACACCTGGAGCGCATCGGTGTATCTGCTCGCCCGCTGCCCCTGGGGCGCGTTCCCTGGCAACCCACCATCGGATGTTGGCAGTGGTGCCGGTGTCGTGCACAATGCCCTGATGTTTTCGCGAGCGCAGAAAGCGGTGTCCAGGGGACCTTTCGCCCCGAGCCACAGGACCTTCGTCAAAGGTGAGTTCCATCTCGCACCCAAGCCTGTGTTCTTCGTATCGAATGCCCAGATGCACAAGGTCGGTGAGTACCTGGTCGACTATGCAGCGTCAGGAAAGACGACAGACATGCTCAAGGTCGTCGGCGCCGCCATGCGCGGCTAACCGGTTCTACCCGATCGAGCGGTCGATCCCGAAGTCTTTCAAGGCCTCAACGACGTCCTTGATCGGGAGTCCCATGACGTTGGAACGAGATCCCGTCACTTGTGCGACCAGCCAACCGTCATCCCCCTGGAGCGCGTACGCCCCTGCCTTGTCGAACGGTTCCGTTCTCTCGACATAGGCAACGAGTTCATCGTGGCTTCGTTCATTGAACGTGACGAGTGACTCCTCGACACCGAATCTGTGGGCGTCTCCATCGGTGATGGTCCACCCGGTGAGGACTGAGTGGGTCTCTCCAGCAAGGTCTGTCAGGATCGACACTGCCTCGGATACTGTCGCGGGTTTGCCGATAATGGCACCTGCGAATACGACCGTGGTGTCGGCACCAAGTACAGCGTCATCACCAGATCGCGGTACAGAATTCGCTTTCACCTCGCTCAGACGCAACACGTACTCAGCTGGGGCCTCGTCCGTGAGCGGGGTCTCATCGACGTCTGGTGCGATCACTGTGAACTCGATTCCGGCGAGGCTCAGGAGCAGGGATCTGCGTGGAGATCCGGATGCAAGTATCAGTCCCATCTAGGAAGCGATCCTTGGCTGGGAGCCGTTCAGGCCGAGCTCGTCTTCGAAGGAAGCCGTGGGATGAGCCATTGCAGCAACGATTCCTGGCTCCTGCTCTGGGTTGTGAATACTCCCGGGCCTGTGAGCGTGGAGACGAGGCCTTCGCCTGAGAGCATCGTGCTCTTCCAGTTGCCGACCTTCTTCACGTCGAAGCCGATGTCTTCAGACATCGTTACGAGATGGCCCGTGTCAACCGTGAAGGTCTCAGCCGGTCCGAGTGTCCACTCATCGAGAGCACCGTAGCTGGCGATCACCAACTGGCCCTGGCCCGAGATGCGAAGCATGATCGCTCCCTCCTTGGCGAAGAACGTCTTGGCACCACTCCATTTGGTCTCGATCTCTATGCCCTCGGTCGAGGCTATGTAGCCTCCACTTTGCACCTTGATGGGTTTGTCAGGTGTGATATCGAGCACCTTCATGTCACCTGGTAGCGACTGCGCCAGACCGATCCTGCCGCCTGCCTCGGAGTGCCAGGTGTTCATGAAGAAGGATTCATTTCCGAGCATCGAACGGCCGAGAGACTTCATGAAGCCTCCCCGTGCCTTCGTCTCGAGGGTGATGTCCGTGTCCTTGAACACCATCGCTCCCGCCTCCGTAACCAATGATTCGCCCGGACCGAGGTGTGCGGTTGTGATGGCGAATGAGGGCTGATGAGCGATTTCGAATCTGATGATGTGCTCCCTTGTCGAGTGGAACCGATGGTAGCAAGGGGTTCATGGCCACGTGCATTCGATCGTCAAGAGCCCCTCTGTCTCGTTCCTCGACTTCTCCCCCACTGCGTGAGGGAGAAGAAGAACCCGACGCCTTCCCTATTTGAAGGCTGACATCCCCGTTATGGCCTGGCCGAGGACAAGTGTGTGAATCTCGTTCGTGCCCTCGTAGGTGTACACGGACTCCAGGTTGTTCATATGTCTGATCACCGGATAGTCGAGGGTGATGCCGTTGGCGCCCAGGATGCTGCGTGCTTCGCGTGCAGTCGTGAGCGCCATGCGTACGTTGGACAGCTTCCCGAAGTTCACATGCTCGGGTCTCAGCATCCCAGCATCGCGCATCTGTCCGAGGTGGACGGCAAGGAGCATGCCCTGGTTCACGCCGACGAGCATCTCAACGAGTTTTCGTTGGGTCAGCTGGAATCCGGCGATCGGCTTGTCGAATTGGACACGTTCCGTTGCATACTCGAGGGCAGACTCGTAGCACGCGCGAGCGGCTCCAACAGATCCGAAGATGATTCCGAACCTGGCCTCGTTCAGACACGAAAGGGGCCCCTTGAGGCCAATGACACCGGGGAGAACGGCATCTAGGGGAAGCTCGACATCGGTCAGGGCCAGCTCGCTTGTAATCGACACTCGCAGGGACATCTTGCCAGGAATGTTGGTAGCGCTGAATCCACGTGTTTCTGTCGGTACGATGAATCCTCGGACTCCTCCTTCGGTCACGGCCCAGATGATGGCGACATCGGCGATGGATCCATTGGTGATCCACATCTTGGTTCCGTTGAGAACCCAGCGATCCCCAACGAGGCGTGCTGTTGTGCGCATGGCGCCTGGGTCAGACCCTGAATCTGGTTCGGTGAGTCCGAAGCATCCGATCGTCCGCCCCGCGGCCATGCCTGGTAGCCATGTCTCCTTCTGCTCCTTTGAGCCGAACGCCCAGATCGGGTACATCGCAAGCGATCCTTGTACTGAAACGATGCTGCGGATGCCGGAATCTCCTGCTTCGAGTTCCGTACACGCAAGCCCGTAGGCCATGGCGCTTGTCCCTGCACACCCGTACCCCGTGAGGTGCATGCCGAAGAGTCCAAGGTCACCCATCTGTGCTATCAGCTCTCGCGGGAACCTGCCCTCTTCGAACCAATCTCCGGCATGGGGGGTGATCTTCTCCTGGACAAACTGCCGGACCGTGTCGCGCACGAGGCGCTCCTCGGGCGAGATCAGTGCATCGATCTCGAGAAAGTCATATGGATCGGTATGCCCTGGGGCGAGGAATTCAGCCACGGTACCTACTTGTGTTCGGTTGGATCGTGCCAAACATGCTAGGTCATCGGTCCGCCTGTTTCAGAACAGCGACATGGGTTGGGGCTCAGCTCGACATGCCTCGATCCCATCCCAACCCAGGTGTTCCATGTACACCCAGGATTTTCGGTGGATGGTGGACGGTCCGAGAAGCTGAAGGGCCGCGCGTTGTCTGTGGCAGGGGTAACCCTTGTTCGATTCGAACGCATACCACGGGTAGGTGTCGCCAGCCTCACGCATCATGGCGTCGCGGGTGACCTTGGCCAGAATGGAGGCTGCTGCGATCGAGAGAGAGTGTGCATCGCCCTTGACGATCGTCGTCGTATCGATACTGTCGACGAAGTCCCATTTCCCGTCGACCAGGGCATGGTCCGGCGCAACGCCGAGTCTTTCGAGCGCCCTGTTCGTTGCGAGCCTTTGGGCATCGGACATCCCCAGTGTGTCGCACTCTGCGGCGGTGGCATGCCCGACAGCCCAGTGGAGCGCCCAGTTCTTGATCCTGATTGCGGTTGCTTCGCGCTCGTCAGGTGTGAGCTGTTTCGAGTCTCTGACCTTGTAGATCCGACGGTCCCTGGGGATGACCACGGTGCCGACGGTCAGGGGACCCGCCCAGGCACCCTTGCCGACCTCGTCGATACCGACCACCGTCCGATCGCCACGGCTCCATCGCTCTCGTTCGAAGGCCGTGCCTGGGGCCTGTCCTCGCAACGAGGGTCTCAGTCTGGATGAACGACGTGGCATGGCAGGGAGTTCACAGTTGACGGTTCACAGTTGACGGTTCACAGTTCACAGTTGACGGTTCACAGTTCACAGTCGGCATCCTACCTCTAGCCGGACACCAGATCCCGGACACCAGACACCAGACTCCCGAAGTACGAGGGATCGTGTAGCTTCTGGCGGATTACGGATTACGGATTACGGATTACGGATTACGCCGCCTCAGTTGTTCATTGGCTTCTCCGTGTATGTCTCGAACAGAGGGATTCGGCCAGGTGCTGTTCGGACCGTGTCGCGCCACAGGTTCGTCGTATCAGTGAAGATCACATCGACATCTGCAAGGGTCACCCACCATACCTGCTCCTCGAGTTCGGCTTCGAGCTGGCCAGGATCCCATCCGGCGTATCCGGCGAAGATCCGCATCGCCGACACTCCAGGCGGCGGATCTGTCGGGTCGACGAGCCCAATGGTTCCGAGGGCTGCTGGCCGAAGGAACGAGTTGGCCGGGGCCATGGCGAGCCCGAGAGCAGTTTCCGTGCTGACCGGCCCTCCCAGGAATATGTTCGGAGGGTCGACAACATATGGCAGTGCTTCCGGAAGGAGTTCCTCCAGAGGCAATTCACTGTCGCGGTTCAGGACAACACCGATCGCGCCGGACTCGTCGTGCTCGAGAAGAAGGATCACGCTGCGAGCAAATGGTGGGGTCGAGATCAACGGCGTTGCAACGAGAAATCGTCCGGCGAACGTCTGGTCAGCCATGGTCGATCACGAGCCCGTCGTATGCGATGAGGAATCCGAGATCGTGGGCCTCTGTAGTTATCGCTGCACCGGGGTCTCCCAGAGGGTTCGAGTGATTGATGTGTGTCAGGATCATCGTGTGTTCGTCCGTCAGGTGGCTGAAACGAGTGATCGTATCGGTTACGAGTGGGTGTTTGATGGCCGCGATGTCGCGTCCAGGTAGCTCGTCGGGGCTGGAGAACGTTGCATCGAGGAGGCATATCTCATGCTGGCTGAGCACGTCTTCGGCTTCGGGCCATTCGTCCCAGCCGTCGATGTCGGGGACGTAGAAGACCCACGGAACACCGTCTATGGCGATGGAGTACCCAACAGTCCCCGTGAACTCGTCTCTGTGCGGGACGGGAATCGCTGACACGGTGGCTTCTCCAATCGTCGCGGTTGCGTCGTTGGTCGCTACGGGCACGAGGTGCTCGCCCGTGAACAGCGATGCCCATGGTTCGTTCTCTTCGAAGAACTCCAGTACGGATTCGGGGGCGAACAAGGGCAGACCGTGTGCGGATGCTGCTTCCTTGCCGAAGTGGACCAGTCCTGCGTAGTGGCCCATGTGCCCGTGCGTTATGAAGATACCGTCGAGAGGTGGTGCGTGCCCGCAGTGTGCTGCAAGGCGTTGATACTGCAGACGTATGTCCGGAGACACGTCGAACAGCAGTACGGTGCCGTCATCAGAAAGGACCGCGATTGAGGAAGCTGAGCGGGCGAGTCCACGAGGGGTTGCCGTGCCGACCTGCGGTGATCCGCCGTCCTGACCGGATCCAAGAATGAGGAGCGAGTACTTCATGACGCTATTGTCGCGCATATAGGCAACGGAGGTTCACCATGGAGTTGTTCAGCACATCATTCGTTGACGGAGGCAAGGTACCAACCGCCTGTGCCCTTGCGATACCGGCGGATCCTGGACCGGTGGAGTTCTCGGACAACAGGAACCCCCATCTTGGTTGGTCGGGTGCGCCTGATGCGGCACGGTCGTACGTCGTTACATGTATCGACCATGACTGTCCGAGTGCTCCTGACGACGTCAACCAGCCTGACAGAGAGGTGCCGTCCTCGCTGCCGAGGGTGGACTTCACCCACTGGCTCCTTGCGAACGTCCCCCTGGACGTGACCCATATCGAAGAAGGGTCTCACTCCGACGGGGTGACGCCACGCGGGAAGGCGGCTGATGCCTCCCCGATCGGCGTCCACGGCCTCAACGACTACACGTCGTGGTTCGCCGGTGATCCTGACCTTGAAGGGGACTGGAACGGGTACGACGGTACCGCACCGCCATGGAACGATTCCATCCCCCACCACTACGAGTTCACCGTGTTCGCGCTCGACGTGGATGTGCTCGACCTCGAACCTGGCTTCACGAGGGATGACCTTGCCGCTTCGATGGTAGGACACGTTCTTAGCTCCGCTTCGATCACCGGCCTGTATGCGCTGAATCCGAGACTCCATTGAGCGCCGTAACGCCGGAGGCTCTTCGGGAGCTGCCCAAGGCTGTGCTGCACGAGCATCTCGACGGAGGTCTACGAATCGAGACAATCATCGAGATTGCACAAGACGAGGGGTACACAGAGCTCCCTGCATCGGACCCTGTCGCTCTCGCTTCGTGGTTCTTCCAGGGTGAGTCAGGTTCGTTGGAGCAGTACCTCGAAGCATTCGCACATACAACTGCAGTGATGCAGACTCCGGACGCGATATCGCGCATCGCGTACGAGTCTGGTGAGGACCTCGCGATGGATGGAGTCGTGTATGCCGAAGTTCGGTATGACCCGGGGCTTTCCACACGGAGAGGTCTCCAGCGAGAGAGTGTTATCGAGGCGATGCTCGACGGATTCTCAAGGGCTTCGCGTGACACCGGCATCGTCATCTACGCAATAGCCACGGCATTGCGCCACCAGGCTGACTCTCTCGATGTCGTCAAGGCGGCGCTTCCCTTCGTTGGCCAAGGTGTCGTAGCGTTCGATCTCGCTGGGCCCGAGAAGGGCTACCCACCGGATATGCACCTTGACGCTTGCATGCTCGCCCGCGAAAGCGGGCTCGGGCTGACACTTCATGCGGGAGAAGGCGACGGTGTACATTCGATCTGGCGGGCCCTTGCTCTGTGCGGTGCACAACGGATCGGCCATGGTGTCCATATCGTTGACGACACAGACTTCGACGGCTCATCCATCACCAGGCTGGGACCCTTCGCACGGACCGTTCGCGACCACAGAGTTCCGCTCGAGGTCGCGATCACATCGAATCTCCACACCGGTTCGTTTTCAGACGCCTCGGCGCACCCATTCGGTGCGTTGTTCGCCCAGGGTTTCAACCTCAGTATCAACACAGACAACCGGCTGATGTCTCAGGTGTCCGTATCAGATGAGTACAGCCTCGCTGCATCCACGTTCGACCTCGATAGAGAAGATCTTGCCGTTATCACCATCAACGCCCTCACCGCAGGCTTCGGCGACTGGCCCAAGCGGAAGCAGTTGATAGAACGGGTGCAAAGGGCATATACCGAAGCAGCCATCAGCCATCAGCCCTCAGCTGTCAGTACGGAACACAGATCCTGATACGCGATAGCGCAAATCAGAATGCTTGCTAATGGCTGTGTGCGGTGAATTTGGCACTTTTCAAGAGCCACGGAGCACGGAGCACGGAGCGGTACACGGCAAGCCAGCGTTCTTTCTGAAGGCTGATAGCTGATAGCTGAAGGTTGATAGCTGATAGCTGATAGCTGATGGCTGATAGCTGACG
>Ga0190293_1000347_pt1 | contig 16471 bp, 17 predicted proteins | sample 48693001_MG_FD_161671 | JGI IMG/M metagenome (GOLD analysis project Ga0190293, IMG submission 161671) | Hydrothermal vent microbial mat bacterial communities from Southern Trench, Guaymas Basin, Mexico - 4869-30-0-1_MG | ecosystem: Environmental > Aquatic > Marine > Hydrothermal vents >...
GCATGTTTTTGTTGATAGCCACATTCATCCCGGCCTGAACTAAATCATGGTGTTTTTCAATAAAAGGAAGATACACAAGGACAAAGCTTCTGGGTGTTATTTTTATATCCGGCAGGATGCTCACCACCTTACGCCTCGGTTTAATAATGCTGGACAACGTCAATTTCAGACTTTCGAGTCCTTCTTTCAGGGGCAGGTTAACCGGGTGCAGGTTACCACTGGGTATCCCCTGTAAAAACTTTCCTGCAGGTTGAGCAACGGTCATGGCTTGGGAAAGCTTGAGAAAAAACCGTGGTCGAACTTTAAAAGCCAGGGCCCAGAAGTGAAACGCCGGATTCGGCATTCCGGGCTGGACAGTCTTGGGGAGATTGGCTTCGCGAACAAGATCGGCATAGGAGGTCAGTGATATGCCGGATACATCTGCTTTGATACGCCAGAAGGGCATATAGCGCAGATGTTTTCCTTTTTCGGCAAGATGGACTGTGGAGAGCTTTGAAAAGCCGTTTTTCACGGGCTTATACACCGAGGCACAGTTCTCACAGTTCAGCACCAGGGAATCCCGTTTTCCCTCAAGATCCCATCCGCAATGAGGGCACAGGGTGGGCAGAAAACGAATATTCCAATTCAGACGGTTGCCGGCATACACGGAAGTGTCAAAATCGTCCGGAAGCTTTTTCGTTACCGGCTGGTTCAGGATTGCATCCATGAGACACCCGTCAAAATAGAATGGTGCATAAATGATGCTGAGGCTATCCCCGATGTTCGCTTGATGGACAATGGGTCTGTTCAGCGATGCGTTGAAACGTTTATCGATGATATCCATCATCTTGGAAAATGGAAGGGTGGGTGTGAGAAACCGCCCCTTTATGTCGGGTGAAGCAAAACGAAGTTTTTGAGTCTGACTGCGGAGACCTACGGATATGGGGAATTGTTTGTCATCGATGGCTTTGTGGCTGACATCGACCAGTTGGTGCTCCATTTTTCCGGCAAGACAAGAGAAGCGCATACCCTTAAAACGCCAATAAGGGACGAATAAGAGCTCTTTATCCCCAGGTGCATTGTTTGGCAGCACAAAACGAAAATGTTTGGCTTGAAGATATGATTTTACCCGGCAGTACCGGCACTGGAACAACTTGTCGGTTTCTTCCAGAGTTGCTGGGGCACCACACTGGGGGCATTGGTAATCGATCTGGAAACGGATGGAGAACTCCCTGAAAAACCGTTTTAGGTATTATGTTTTAGGTTTTAAGTAGCGCTAAGAGCTAAAAACAAAGAGCTACCAGCCAACAACCGTTAGGTTGTCTCTATTTTCTCCCCACAACTCCCACAGAATTTCGAATCCGGGAGGCTTTCTTCACCACATTTGGTGCAATGCCTGGGACGTGGCTTTTCTTCGGCGGGATGACCGCAGCGTGAGCAGAACTTGGCATTGACCGTCAGGTTTTTCCCGCAGGCGGCACACTGCCGGATGACAAGCTGCTGATGGCCGCAATAAGGGCAGAATTTAGCGTCGGCAGGGATTTCGTTGTGACATTCCGGACAGGAAAAAACTTCCGCCGAAGTTTGTTTTTTGGCTCCGTCCGCCCCGGTAAAATACTGGGCAAACATGGCAGGCATCATGAGCCCCAGGCCGGTTCCCATGCCCATGCCGGCGCCGGAAGATTCGGCCTCCGAGGCTTTTTCCATGGCCATGGCAGCTTTCATTTGCATGAGTTTGTTCATATCGTCGAAGACGCCCATCCGGCTCCGGTCGTCAATGGCCTCTTGAACTTCAGGCGGTGGTGTAATCGAATTCAGATACAGGTGAGTCAACGCCAGGCCGAAATGGCTGAAATCTTCCTGAAGTCGCTCCACCAACCCTTTCGCAAGTTCGTCATATTTTGCCGGCAGATTCAGAATGGAGTCGATGGATTCCCCCATGTAATCATTGAACCTGGCTACAATGACACGGTTCAGGTATTCATCTACCTCTGCGGTGGTGTAGATTCCCTGGGTACCAACCATGCTGTTGATAAACAGCACGGGCTGCACGACCTGTAAGTTGAAGATGCCGAATGCCCGCAAGCGGATCAATCCCAGTTCACTGTCTTTAAATGCCACAGGATCACGGGTCCCCCACTTGAGATTCGTGAAGATCTTCAGGTTGATGAAATAGACCTCCGCTCGCAACGGGCTTTTCATCGCCCAGGGAATACTGGCTATTTTTGTGAGAATCGGTATGTTGCCGGTTTTGAGCGTGTGCCGACCCGGCCCAAAAGCCTCGATTGCCTTGCCTTTGTAGAAAAAGACCCCTGCCTGGCTTTCCCGGATAGTCAACTGGGCCCCGTACTTGATTTCACCGGATCCTTTTTCCGGAAGCCTGTGCACCAGTTCTTGGCCGGTATTGTCAAACCATTCTAAATTTTCTAAAAAGATGAGATTGTCTGTACCCATATTTGCACACCCCCAACCCGGAAAAACCGGAAAAGAAAAAGATCTTTTATCACGAAATCACGAAAGTACGAACGCGCAGCGCAGGCGCTTGCGCCGCGTGACCACGAAAAAGACCATGAAAATTTTCGTGTTTTTCATATTTCGTGTTTTCGTGATTGTTTTTATTATTTTTGCTACAAAATACACAAATTTTATAGTTAAGGGACTAACGATAGTTATCGTCCAGTTTACTCATCGTCAATCTGGTCCGGATTCATAAAAGCTTTTGCATATTCTAAAAACAAATTGCTGCTGATAACCAGGTCGTGTATATCGGGATCGATATGACCGTCTTTTTTTAAAAAAGATAGAATATTCAGTGCCTGAGAAAGTTTCATGGGCTTTTTATATGGCCGGTCCTTGGCTGTCAGTGCTTCAAATATATCTGCCACAGCCATGATGCGTGATTGCAATGGAAGGCTGTCTTTACTCAGGTGTCTGGGGTATCCGGATCCATCCAGTTTTTCGTGATGTCCGGCGGCATATTCAGGTACCATGGCGTGCTTTTTGGGAAACGGCAGTTCATTGAGCATCTTGAAGGTTACTTCCACGTGGTTTTCAATGATCCCGCGTTCTTCCTCGGTGAGGTTGCCTTTACGGATGCTCAGGTTTAGGATTTCATCTTCGGTAAGATAGGGACGCTGCCTGTCATTCAGATGGTATGTCTTTTTGGCGATATTTTGGAGCTGCTTGAGCTTATCATCATCCATGAACTCGACCGCCTGGTTTATGTCCCGAAGAAAAGCGAAATCCTTTGTAACCGTGGTGATTTGTTCAGACATATCCTGATCGAGACGGGAAATCATCTCCGGGTCTAGTTTTCCCTCGGCGGACAATTCGAGCTTGTGTTTCAGGAAATCGTTTTCTATGGCTGTTGCGATGAGATCGAATCTGGTTTCGATAAATTCAATCCGATCAAAAAAGGATTGAAGCTTGGTGGCTTTGTCTACAATGACTTCAGGAGTGGTAATTTTGCCGACATCATGCATCCATGCTGCCAGGCGCAGTTCTTCCATTTCATCATCGCTGAAGCAGGTGTTCTGAAAAGGCGCCTGGCCTGTGTCATTGATCTCTTTGGCAATCATCATGGTGAGATCAACCACGCGCGTAATATGCCCACCGGTGTAAGGTGATTTTTCATCCATAGCGGTTGCAATGCTCTTGATGAAGGCATAAAACAGGTCGGTAAGATTCTGGATCAGTTGTGTGTTGGTCAGCGCAACTGCTCCCTGGGAGGCGAGCGATACCACCAGGTCGATGTAGTCCGGAGAGAAAGAGACGATATCTCCGGTTTCCAGATCCTGCGCATTCAGCAGTTGAAGCACCCCGATGGTTTCGTTCTCGTGATTCCGCATGGCGAGCACCAGCATTGATTTGGATCTGTAGCCGGTCGATTTATCGTAATTGCGCGGTCCGGAAAAATCAAAACCTTCTGCATCATAGACATCGGGAATGTTGATGACCTCTCCTGTCAGGGCAGCATATGAAGAAACATTTGCATGATTTGGGTTGCCCTGGGAATCAAACAGGGGCACGCTGGGGAGATTGGTTTCGGTGCCGCTCGTTCCACCGAGCCGGATTTTCATGGAATCATTCTGAAGGATCTGGAACTGGAGGGCTTTTTGTTCCTTGTCCAGGATGTAGAGTGTCCCTGCATCCGCATTTGTCAGGCTTTTGGCCTCATCGACGATCATTTCGAGAAGCTTGTGGATGTTCTTTTCTACCGACAGGGCCGCACCGATTCGGGTAATCTCCTTGAGGTGTATGGCGAGGTGATTTTCCAGGGACTTATCTTTGGACTGGACATAGGAGTATGGGCTTAATCCTTTGGAACGGGTGCCGGGCGGTTCGAAGTTCGAAAATGTGTTCATAACATCACCCTGTGGTGTATGAAAGATATCGATCCTGTCGTGTTCGGATACAAACCACCGATTAGTTGGGAGATGATCCAAATTACAGAAGCACAAAATATATCATAATATATCGACGAGTGTAAATAGTTTAAACAGTTGCCCGTCTTTAAAACGAACCCCCCAGACCTCTGTTTGTGGTATCACTTGAGCTTTATAGATAACTATACTTTCGTCTAGAAAAAGGATCTTTATCTATAATTTGAATTCCGCGCTGCTTGCAGCGCGGAATTCAAATTTAAGCTGTCAGGATATGCTTGAAAGTTGCGATGGCTTTTGTGTAGTCGGATTTTTTGAAAATGGCCGATCCGGCGACAAAGATGTCGGCACCGGCGGCAGAGATGTCGCCAATTGTATTTTCATTAACGCCACCATCAATTTCGATGAGTGTCTCAAGCTTTTTTTCATCGATTATTTTTCTGAGATCTCTGATTTTGTCAAGACAGCTCGGAATGAATTTTTGTCCTCCGAATCCGGGGTTTACGCTCATGAGCATGACATGGTAAACGTTTTCTAATTCCCAATCAAGTGTCGACAGAGAAGTAGATGGATTCAACACAACACCGGCCCTGGCGCCTGTTTCCTTGATCATCTGTATCGTCCGGTTTAAATGGGAGCAGGTCTCCACCTGAACGGAAATAAGATCGGACCCTGCATCGGCAAATGCCTGTATATATCGTTCCGGTTTTTCTATCATCAAATGAACATCGAGTGGCAGATCGGTCACCCGCCTGGCGGCTTTGACAACCAATGGGCCGATGGTAATATTCGGCACGAAGTGACCGTCCATGACGTCGATGTGTATCCAGTCAGCGCCTGCTGCCTCAACAGCCTTGATCTCGTCCCCCAATCGGGTAAAATCGGCCGATAGTATTGATGGTGCAATCAATTTCATGTCTCAACTCCTCAGTTTAGGCTGTTAGGCTGTAGGCTATTAGACTGTAGGTTGCTAATAGCCTAACAGTCTGCAGTCTATGGTCTATGGTTCATTGTACACCTGGGTTTTCACAAGCTCACCGTCTACATAGAGAAACAAGGTCGCGATGGTATTGGTGGGTACCAGCAGCCAAAGTTCTTGGCCTGGACTCATGAAGTTGTTGTAAAGTTCACTCGACACCCCCATGCTGTCCAGCCGGACCTGGACATGTTTGTTCAAAAAGCCGGAATCTATTTTGTGCCTGAAAAATCCGGTGCGCTGGGCCTGGTTCAAGCTGGGTCTGGGATCCGGTCCGGGTTTTCTGTTGACCACCAGGTCGATGGGCGATTTCTCAAGAACACGGTATCCTGAATTTGGATACTGTCCCACGATGATGTTGTCGGGCTTGCCCTGATGAACTTCATACCGGAACCGGCCTACCTGTAGATGACTGCGTTCGATATATATAACAGCCTCATCAACGGACAACCCTCTCAGATCAAGCATTTGATAGGCCCTGGGCCGTTGTCCCATGCTGACCAGCAGGTTTACGCAACGGCCACGGTTAACCAGGATACTGTAAAGAGGATCCTGAGCGATAACAACATCCTTGCCGGTTGTTTCATTATCATACACATGGGTGTCATGTCCTACACATAATCCGCTTTCTTCCAATACCAGACGGGCTTGTCTTACAGGGAGCCCGGTGACATTCGGCATGGTAATGACTTTCGGCCCCTTGGATAGAAGGATTCTTAAGTCCCTTCCTTTCTTGATCTCTGCGCCGGGTAGGGGTTCTTGTAATATCACATGATTTTTTGGGAAATCATCACTGTACTCGGAACCTTTTATTTTGGTATTGAGTCCGAGATCCGTCAGTATCTCCAAGGAATAGACAACATCTTTTCCCAGCAGGTCCGGCACAACCACGGTGTCTTCGCTTTTGATGATAAACGTCAGGGTCAGGTATGCGGATGTGCCGGTGATGATTAGAAACACGATCAGTAGCGCAGATATTTTGGCGAAACGTCGTATCATTGCATCCGTTTAAGCCGAACGGAAAAAAAGCCATCCATATGGCTGGTATGGGGATACGTTCTGAAAAAACCATTATCATCGACAAAAGGTTGGACGGTTTCAGAAAGTGTGTTGTAGGATTTGTGGATTATAAAATTCCGGTGATTATCGATAAACCCGGCTACCACCTGTTCGTTTTCCTCAGGCTCCAGGCTGCATACAACATATTGCAGGATCCCACCAATCTTTACCATGGGTGCCAGTGTTTGCAGAAACGTGGCCTGTCGGTGCTGATAGTGTGCAAAATTCATTTTTGAAAAAGCCCATTTCGCATCGGGGTTTCTTCTTAGCACACCCAGGCCCGAGCAGGGGGCATCCAGCAGAATCCGGTCAAACGTTCGCGAGGGATCTTTTTCAAAAGGGGTGTTCAAGTCATGAGAGTTGGTGGTGACAATCGATATGCCCAGGTGCATCATTTCGGATCGAAGCTGTGAAAGCTTTTGCTTTTGATGATCCATGGCGATGATACGCCCCTGGTTTGACATTAACTGGGCGATGTGCCCGGTTTTTCCTCCCAAACCGGCGCAGGCATCCAGAACGGTTTCACCGGGTTGGGGATTCAAAAAACAGGAGACAAGCTGTGCGGCTTCGTCCTGAACCTGAAACCAGCCCTTATGGAATGCGGCCAGGCTCGCAACAGGAAGTTTTGGATGATAGAAAGAAACGCCGTCCGACGAATGAGGCGTTGCCTGTACATCCACAGCTTCGTCACTCAGCAGCCGGATCAGGCTGTCACGGTCGGTTTTGAGGCGGTTTGTCCTGACGGTTATGGGCGGAATGGTGTTGAATGCTTCGCATAACTTGCGTGTCTCATGAGGTCCGAATCGCGTTACCCAGCGTTGGACCAACCATTCCGGGAATGCATGTGATGCTGCAATGGATGCCACGGGATATTTTTGAAAATCGGGAAACTCGACATTCTCGTATTCGACACTTGCTTTTCTCAGCAGCGCATTGACATATTTAACAATCCGAATATCTGTAACGGTCTTGGCCAGTTCTACGGACGTGTTCACAGCTGCAGATATGGGTACTCGTGTGAGATACATCATTTGAAAGAGTCCCAGGCGCAGAATATTGAATATCTTGGGATCTATTTTATCCGGTTTGGTATGTGAAAAATGTTTAATGATCCAATCCAAGCGACTGCGCCACCTGAGAACGCCATATACCAGACTATAAATAAAGGCCTTGTCCAGTTTTGACTGTTGACCGGAGCTAAAAATGGAATCGATAATCGTGTCGAGGGTCATCTGTGAATTATCGAGGCTGTTCAGGATGTCGAGAGCGGTTTCGCGTGCTTTGTCTCTTGTTTTCTTCATGTAAGAACCGTGTCTGTTTCCATGCTGCATCCACACAGATAATCTTTTGTTGCCAGGCATTTTCCCGAGACGCCTTGAAGCTCTTCAATGAGAAGTGCGCCTTTTCCCGTGGCCACAAGAATTTCATCCGGAAAAGACATGAGCACGGTTCCGGGCACCTTCTGGGTTTCTTTATCCAGAGATTTTGATCTGTATATTTTCAGCCGTGTGGCACCGCAGAACGTAAAGGCACCGGGCCAGGGGTTGATACCCCGTATGAAATTTGCAATATCTTTTGCCGGCAGTTCCCAGTTGATATGGCCGTCTTTTTTCTGCAGCATCGGGACATAGGATGCCGCGGCTGGATCCTGGGCTGTGGGGATGAGCTTCCCGGTGGTGAGCTTTTCCAGTGTTTCCAGCAGCAGACCGGCACCTTCCCGGGCCAGTTTGTCATGAAGCGTTGCAGAGGTGTCTTCAGGAGAGATCTGCACCGGTTGTTGCAGGAGAATATCACCGGTATCGAGACCTTCATCCATCACCATGGTTGTAACACCGGTTTCTTTTTCCCCATTGATAATTGCCCATTGAATGGGAGCAGGGCCCCGGTATCTGGGTAGCAGTGATGCATGAACATTGATGGCCTTGAAGGGAGGAATATCGATCAGCTGTTTGGGCAGGATCTGACCAAAGGCGACCACGACTATCAAATCCGGTTTAAGCCCTGCAACGAGGTCATGGAACGAATCGAGCTTGACATTTTCGGGCTGCAAAAAATCATATCCATAACGAATGGCCGATTCTTTGACCGGGGGAGGCATGATTTTGCGCCCCCGCCCCCTGGGCCTGTCCGGTTGCGTTACCACCAGAACGATATCATGGCGGCTTTCATGGAGTGCCTGCAGGGAGGGAACAGCAAAGTCAGGTGTGCCCATGAATACGACTTTAAATGGTGATGTGGTTTCGATATTACCCTCTCTGCTTGAGCTGTTTTTGTACACGTCTTGCGTAAAGCTGTCTCTTGAGCGGGCTGATCCGATCGATGAAAAGTTTTCCGTTCAAATGATCGATTTCGTGCTGAAGAACAATGGACAAGAACTCGTGAGCTTCGAAACGAAGCAGTTTTTCATTCCTGTCGTAGGCTTCCACCAGGATTGAGGCAAAGCGTTTAACATCCGAGCGATACTCCGGCACACTCAGACAGCCTTCATTTTCAGACAAAACCTCTCCATCGTTTTCGATAATCCGCGGGTTGACCAGGACATTCATGGAACGGTCTTCATCCTGAGGGGAAATGTCATATATGAGCATGCTCTGGTCGATTCCGACCTGGATCGCAGCCAGTCCCACCCCGGGTGCTTGATACATGGTTTCCCCCATGTTGTCGATAAGTTCCTGTAGGGAACCATCAATATTCTCAACCGGTTTTGTGGGTTGTTTCAAAAAGTTGTCCGGGTAGGTTACAATGTCGAGTATGGCCATGGAATTTCCTATTAAACATCTGTACGGTTGTTGACGTGTACCGATTTTTCACAATTTTTTTAAATAATACAACAAAGGGTTCGAGGGGTCAAGGGTCCGAGATAGGAGCCGAGGGAATGTTTTTTATTAAGACAGGATGTCCCTTGCTTTCAGGACATCCCGGGCAATCTGTTGGGAAAGTTCAGATATTCCTGAGAATTTGATTTCATCCCGGATGCGCTCGATGAATTTGACGACGATCGGCTTTCCGTAAAGATCCTTGTTAAAGTCCAATATGTGCACTTCGACGGTCAGCGTATTATCGTCAAAGGTCGGGCTGTACCCGATATTGGCAACACCCTGGTGTCTTTTGCCATGGCAGTCAACTGTGACGGCGTAGATGCCGTTCTTAGGAAAAAGCTCTTCTCTGAGTTTGATGTTTGCCGTAGGGAATCCCAGAAGCTTTCCGCCCCTGTTTCGTCCAGGAACTACTATTCCACTGACCTGGTAGTACCGGCCTAACAGCTTATGGGCCTCACCGACCTTGCCATCTATAAGCAGATTTCGGATTTGGGTACTGCTGATGCGGGAGGGTACATTGTTTGAGATAGGAATCCAATCGACCACATCGACTTCAAAGTCATATGCTTCTGCGTATGATTTTAGCAGATTGAGATTTCCTGCCCTATTTTTCCCGAAAGTGTAGTCTTTTCCCACGACAATGGTCTGGATACCGATGCGGTCCAGCAGAAGATCCAGAACAAATTCCTTGGCTGTAATGGATGCGAATTCGTGGGTAAAGGGAATGCAGATGAGCACATCGATCCCCGTTTTCGCGATCAGTTCGATTTTCTGAGCATATGGGGTGATGAGTGGGGGATGTCCATTGTTCTTAAGGACGCGAATCGGATGCGGCTCAAAGGTCATGGCAATGGCGGTGCCGCCTCGAATGTCGGCTTTTTCCATGACTTCATGAAAAAGCGCTTGGTGTCCGATATGAACGCCGTCAAAATTGCCGATGGTTATAACGGCATTTGGAAATGGTTTGTCGATATCTTCTATATTATCAATTAGTTTCATTCATTTGCTCATCGGCAATTATTGGCTTGACATCAAAAATTAAAAGATATACCTATAGCATCCTAAGATTTGAATCAATCTCTTTTTGTCCGATACTTCATTAACCTGAAAAGGGATGGATTCTTTTCCGTTTAAACGTGCCGAAGTGGCGGAACTGGTAGACGCGCTAGGTTCAGGGTCTAGTGTGGGTTTCCACGTGCGAGTTCGAGTCTCGCCTTCGGCACCATTTTTTTCTTAACCTACTGTTATTCAACGTCTATTTCCTACGTAAACTTCGGCACTACCTCTACCTCCGCCCCCCACACTTGATAATTAGCAAGATGTAAAGAGGAACTATCTTAATGAAACAGACTGATCCACGGATGCACAGTGCGGAACATATCTTAAATCAAACGATGGTACAAATGTATGACTGTGGTCGATGCTTTAGTGCTCATATTGAGAGGAAGAAGTCCAAGTGCGATTACCACAACCAGCTTTGAAGACAGTGTTCTGCGTATACGCTTTAAGCTTACCTAACCGACCATATCTTGCATTGAGGGAGCCTTTATGAAAATCATCCGTTGCGATTGTGAACTTGAAACTCCTCACATCGATCGTACCCTACGAGACTGGGGACACGAGCTTACCCTGATGCCCGAGAACATCAACGAGGACGAGCTTTGTCTGGCCATGGCCGAGTGTGAATTATTGCTAATGTGTTATACACCGATCACGTCGCGTGTGATCGTGTCGGCACCACGTCTCAGGGGCATTGTAAAGTATGGTGTAGGTGTCGACGCGATCGACATCCCATCTGCACACGAACGTGGGATAGCCGTGGTTAACATCCCGACCTACGCCGAGGAGACCGTAGCCGAAGGTGCCTTCGCTATGTTAATTGCCCTTGCGAAAAAGTTGATGCCCCTGCAAAAAATGCTTTGCACAGAAGGTTGGGCCTGGCCAACAGCCCGTTGGCTCGGGTATGACATAGCGGGCAAAACAGTGGGTATCGTGGGCTGTGGTAGGATCGGCTCCAGCATGGCACGCATGGCCGGTGCCGGTTTCCGTGCGCGTGTAGTGGGCTACGACCCCAATAAGAATTTTAGAGAAATGCAAGCCCTTGGCATTGAGTTATACGACAACCTACATGCCATGCTTGCTATCTGTGATTTCGTCTCTCTTCATGTGGTGCTGAGCGATTCGACACGGCATCTCATCGGTGCTGAAGAGCTGGCGGTCATGAAGTCAACGGCCATCCTAATCAACACAGCTCGTGGTGCCTTGGTTGATGAAAATACTTTATTGCACGCCCTTCAGGAAGGCATCATCGCCGGTGCCGGACTCGATGTCTTCAGCCAGGAGCCACTTAACCAGAAGAGCCACCCACTCAGGGCTTTGTACTCGATGGAGAACGTTATCCTGATGCCACATTTTACTTTCTATACTAAGGAGGCTATGGATCGACTTGAGGCTGAAACCCTCGAACGATGCAAGGAGATTATTGAGGGTCGGCCAGTCACTATCCGCTCGACCGATCCACGCCTGCAGGGTGATCCGGTCTGAATTTCTTAGCCGGGGGTCTTTCAATTCCCCTTTACGAATTTTATTCAGTCCTGAACTGAGCGATTTTTCCCGAAGAGATGTGCCGAGATCTTGATGGAGGAGGGTTCGCAAAAAATGCAGGCATACCAGTGGATCTGTCGAGGCTTTTTGCGAACCCTTGATCCGCAAGAGATTGGTGCAGATCGAGATAAAAATCGCTCAGTTCAGGTCAGTATAATTGGTTTTTTGCTGTCGCGGACAGTTGAAGATTTCTGGCATAAATCAATTGCCTTGCACCGTGGATGCCTCCTACGGTCCTGCAGTCATCAAGGCTCCGAAAAACTAACGGTGTGCGATTATTCTCGGGCTGGTGCATATTTTTTCAGCATTTGTACAAAGGACCGAAAATGTTTGTTCGGTGAAATCGTAAACCAAGAAATGGTGTTGAATAACGTAGGGTCAATGATAACGAATATTTGGAATGAATTGCCACAACGGTTTCCGAATATCGAATTAATCGAAAATGTCATCATGCCAAATCACATCCATTGTACCACATCCATTGTATCATTGCCATTGTAGGGGTGCCCCTTGTGGGTACCCGAAAGACCGTCGGTAATTCGTCAAAACGGGCAGGCACAAGGCCTGCCCCTACAGTGGGGGTTAGGGGATATCATCGGCGCATTTAAATCGATCGCCACACACGAATATATAAAGGGTGTAAACCAACACGGGTGGACATCGTTTCCTGGTAAATTATGGCAGCGTAATTATTATGAACACATCGTCCGCAACGAAAAAGAATTGACCCGCATCCGGGAATATAAGTAAATGGCTACCTAAAGCAACAAGGCTGGGGAGCTGAAATGGGTTATCCAGGCATTGTTTTAGATAATACTGGAGATGAAATCAAAGGATACATTTTTTGTTCAGATAAGCTCGATTATCACTGGGATGAACTTGATGATTTTGAAGGCGAAGAATACAAACGCGTTTTTATTAATGTGAAAACGAAAGACAAAATGGCAGTAGAGGCGTATATTTACATACTAAGGGAGAGTTAATCTTTACCCCAAACCTCCTTCTGAAAATTCCATATTCCTCCAATAAAAACTAAGATATCATCCCTTGAAAAATTGCCGATGTGCAAAAGTAATCACAACCGACCAAATCTTGCATTGATACCGATTCCCGTGATACCGTGGGAATGACCAAATGGTATCTGACAAATTTCCAAATTATCGGATAGTTGGACTGGTCTCAATAAATCTGTACTGGGACATGATCTCCAGAAAGTAATAATTGCTGCTTATATTGTGATTGTTGACCTTACGACGGATCATTGTGTTTCAACAACGACACGAATGGCTGGCAATTTTGGCTTCAAGGTTTTGCTTGTTTCAGATGCCACTGCGACATTCGAGAGAAAAGGCCCTGACGGAAAAGAATATATGGCTGAAAATATTCATGCTATTCACATTGCCAGCCTCAATGATGAGTTTTGCAGTGTAATTACAACTGATTCACTTATTTCAGCATAAATTGCGAATAACCAGCGGATTTGTGTGTTATGCCAAAAAAGGATTCATATGATTAATGATATTTTTGCTCTATCAAACGACGTGCGGTATGTAGCTATATACCGAGATGGGCATCTCGAAACAAAGTCAAAGGAAGACACCATAGGCGCCAGCAGTTCAGATTCGGATAAATATGAAGAACTTTTAGTTAACCCGACACTTCTCACACTTGCAACTCAGAGAGGAAATATTGACTGTGGGGGGCTGGACTATCTAATAATAAGATACGGAAATTTTTTTCAGTTCGTCTTACCCATATCCTGGGGACACGTCTCGGTTTGTATAGAACAAAAGGCTGATCCAGTTGACCTTGGTTTGAAAATAAAAGCTCTTTTTGAAGATGAAGTAAGGATAAAGAGGAATCACAAATGAAAGCCAGGATCAACATAATCACGCTTGGCGTTAAAGACTTAGAAAAATCAATTCACTTCTACGAGCTTGGACTTGGTCTACCTCGCATGCCTTTTGAAGGGAATGTGGCATTCTTTGAACTTTCAGGGTCATGGTTATCTCTTTATCCGTGGAGCGCACTTGCCGAAGATGCAGAAGTGAATGCTACTGGAGAAGGATTTCGTGGAGTTACATTAGCTCATAATGTTGCAAGCAAGTCGGAAGTTGACGAAGTTATGGCGCAAGCTGAAAAAGCTGGAGCGATAATTCAGAAACCTGCACAAGATGTTTTCTGGGGAGGTTATTCCGGTGATTTTTCTGATCCTGATGGACAGAGGTTGTGGCATGGCAAGGTCGCTATTGAAAAGGCTGACGAATATGAGAAATTTATGATTTCGAGAGCAGCACCAGATTATGGCTCGGTTGACGGTTTATTCAAATTATATTTCCAGCGTCGAAACAAAAATACAATAGCGCATTTTCTGCTCGTAACCATTTGGGATTCTATGGAATCAGTAAAGAAATTTGCAGGGGAATATCCCGATAAAGCTAAATATTACCCAGAAGATGGTACTTTCTTGCTTGAAAAAGAAGAGACTTTAGCGTTATATGAAATTTTTTTTGAAAAGTAACGTGCGCTTCCAAATAACTTATATGTAGAGGTACAACAGGAATTGCCGAGTTGTTGAGGGTAATAGAGTTTCTGGATGAGTTAGGTCATTTGTAATATAGCATACAGTTGCCTTATCCCGGCGGCCTGGCGCACCAAGATCGACTTCGATATTTATGATCAGTTATTTTCGACGACTACTGGATTGATTACCAAGGATCTGGCATTCACACTCTAATCTTCTGTGAATTTTCTCCTCGATTATGTCTCTGGCATAAGGTGATCGTAATTATATTTTCTGCAAAACCGTGATAACAACCTGAATGGCTGCCAATATGGATTGTGCCGCTCGTGGGCCTGGCCACATCAATCACAGGTTCCGGCTTGAAAACTTATTAGCGTAGTCTTAGGTTTAAGGAAAATATAGCATCCACAACATACACCGCTGTTTGATTTGTTAACAATATGACTTAACCTTAATTTTTATGGAAGGAGGATGTATGCGAACATTACTTCGTTTTTTAACCCTCACGATGTGCCTTGCCCTCCTATTTCCCATGGCAGTATTTGCCGGTCAATTCGATGCCTCTTACAATGATTTGCTGGAGAAAAATAAAGACAAATGGGCCGCCGAGGACAAACAAATCAATGCGAAACTGGCAGCGCTGGAAAAGAAGTTTGGTAAAAAACCCAACATCATCTACGTACTGGCCGACGATGTCGGTTGGGGTGAAATGGGCTGGCAAGGCGGCGGTAAACATCGCGGTACGCCGACACCCGAGCTTGACAAGATGGCGCTTGAGGGTATGCGTTTCTGGACCGCCTACGCGGAACCGTCTTGCACACCGTCCCGAATTGCCATTAACACGGGTCGCCATCCGGTCCGCACAGGACTGCTGAGTGTACTCTGGCCTGGTCAAATTGACGGACTTTCAGGCAAGGAAGTGACGGTGGCCGAGGTGCTCTCGGAGGCGGGCTACAGCACCGCTATGTGGGCAAGTGGCATCTCGGCGAAGAGCCCGAGCATTTACCGGAGAGCCAGGGTTACGATTATGCATACTATGGCTTGTGGAACGGAGCCCCGGACAACTGGCCCGGTTCATACGATCTGTATAGGGACGGACCGAGTTCCCACAAGGCTATGTTTTACGACTTCCCTGGAGAAGAGGAGTATTTGAAGCGAACAGGGATCGATCTGTCGGTAGCTGGTTACGTTGGACGCAAAGGCAAGGGCCGCAAGCCTATTGAGGGAGTTGCGGGCAAGCTTGGCCCGGAGCGGCAGGAAGCTTTTGAGGCTGAGCCGATCAAGCAGATCACGGCTTATGTCAAAGACAAAGCCAAGAACGACAAGCCCTTTTTCATCTACTGGGCGACCTACACCCAGCAATTGCAGGGATCGAAGGCCCACCATAATGACAAGCACGTCGATAAGACCAATGCTCAGGCATCAGAGATGGCGGCCCACAACGCGCATATGAAGCAGCTACTTGACACCTTGAAGGCAGAGGGCATCGCCGAAAACACGCTGGTTGTGTGGTTCAGCGACAACGGCCCCATGTATGCCTTTTACCCGAACTCCGGCTACTCCTGGCTTAAGGGGGGTAAGGGTGATATCACCGAAGGCGGAGTACGCGTACCGGCGATAGCCTGGTGGCCGGGCATGATCGTTCCCAACCAGGATCCTGTGGACATTTTGCACATCACTGATTTGTTCACCACGGCCGCACGTCTGGGTGGGGCGCTCGATAATATCCCTGATGACCGCATCACGGATGGTGTCGATCAGACAGCGCTGCTGCTGCTTGGTGAAGACCATGGTCGTCGTAACGTGATGTTCCACTACAGCGGCGGTGTCCTTGGAGCGCTGCGCTACGAGGACTTTAAGATCCATATCACAGAAGGACACGGGGGCTTACCTGGTATGGATTTCTACAACGTGATGCGCGACCCAGGAGAGAAGTATGGTCAGCTTTATCCAGGGCTATTTGCAGTGACGCCAATTCAGATCACTTTGGGGAAACACATGAAAATGATCGAAAAATACCCTCATCGTGTATCAGAGGTCACGCCGAAAGGCGCGGAACTTACACCGCACGACTAACGCTATATAATCGCATTAACTCAGACAGCCAAAAGCGTGGATTATCGTATAT